>Ga0123357_10004127_pt1 | contig 16928 bp, 9 predicted proteins | sample TergutEmb28metaG_FD_89873 | JGI IMG/M metagenome (GOLD analysis project Ga0123357, IMG submission 89873) | Embiratermes neotenicus P4 segment gut microbial communities from Petit-Saut dam, French Guiana - Emb289 P4 | ecosystem: Host-associated > Arthropoda: Insects > Digestive system > Gut ... | reverse complement strand
GGGTCGACGCACTCGGCTTCGATGATGCGTGGGGCGTCGGGGCCGAGCCGCATCAGCGCACCCGGGTCGCCCGCCACATACGCCGTCACAGCCTCCCCGATCTGTGGGTCGCGTTTGGTGAGCGCGTTGAACAGCCCGGCCAGCGTGGTTTCAAACCCGGGGTTGTGGGCTTCAGCGCTCACTTCTCGTCTCCTCTGCAAAGTATGAAGTCTAGTGCATAGCCCTCTGGTGCTCCCTTCCCAGTCGTCCGACGTCAAAACGTCACCCAAACGTCCTTGTCAGGGACGCCGTGGACGAATGGGTGACAAAATGTCGTCAAACCGGCCGGTTTTCGCGTCAAGACGTCACCAAAACGTCAGCCTGACCTGTCAAGTCGACGATTGGGTGTGCTGTTGTCCGTCTGTCGCTAGAGGGTACTTCCGTTCCTCGCGAACTAAACTTCCTGAATTTACGGAAGTAAAGTTCCGTAAATGCGGTAAGGTTGAGTCATGAAAGTACCGGGGAACTACAGGCCACGACTGGTCGACAACACAATAGACGGGCTCATGCGGGCGGCTGGAGCGGTGTTGGTAGAGGGGCCAAAATGGTGCGGCAAGACCTGGACTGGAATGGCGCACGCCAACTCGGCCATCTGGGTGGCTGACCCGACGTCCGACTACTTGACTCGTCGGATGGCAACATCCGACCCGCTATCGTTGCTTGTGGGGGAGCGCCCCGTCCTAATTGATGAGTGGCAAGACGCGCCAGGTTTGTGGGACGCTGTGCGACTGTCGCTGGATCGCAGCCCTGGCACCGGCCAGTTTCTTCTAACCGGGTCGGCGACCCCCCGCGACCGTGCTGTATCGCATTCCGGCACGGGACGCATCGTGCGCACAACCATGTGGCCCATGACGCTGACAGAGGCGGGCGTGACTGACGGACGGGTATCGCTGACTGGCCTTCTCGACGGACAAACTCCACCGACGATCCGCGGCGCCTGGCAGCAATCCGATGTCATCAACGCAGTAGTCAAAGGTGGGTGGCCTGGAACGATTGACATGCCAGTGGACGACGCGGCCAAGCTGGCCGACAATTACCTGCAGTCGGTGGCTTATGTTGACGCCACCCAGATTGACGGCATCAGACGCGACCCGACACGTCTGGCAGCCTTGCTGTCGGCGCTGGCGCGAAACACGTCCACTCTAGTGAGCAATGTTACGTTGGCAAGGGACATGGCCGATGAAGCTGTCTCAACCAAGACTGTGGCTCATTATCTGGATGTCTTGCGCCGTCTGCATGTGCTTCATGAAATCCCGGCCTGGGCCCCGGCGTTACGCTCGCCGGTGCGGCTGCGCCAAGCTCCCAAACGAATCCTGTGTGATCCGTCCTTGGCTGTGGCCGGGATGCACGCGACGCGCCAGAGCCTCGCTTCTGACCCGAAACCCCTGGGGTTCTTGTTTGAGAACCTTTGCTTGCGGGACCTATCCGCCTACGCAGGGGCTCTTCCGGGGGCAGTCTTTCATTACCACGACGATTCGCAACTTGAGGTGGACGCCATTATCCAAGCCGATGATGGCCGCTGGATGGGTGTTGAGATCAAACTCAGCGCGGACAAGGAAGACGCGGCCGCGGCCGCGCTGCTCGCTCTCGCTGCAAAAATGGCGAATACCGGTCAACCTGCTCCGGCAGCGTTGGTCATCCTGACCGGTTACGACGGCTTTGCGCACCGCCGGCCGGACGGCGTCATCACTGTGCCCATCGACCAACTTGGCATGTAGGCGTGGTGCAGCGGTCGTGCATCGTCAAGACGCCACCCAAACGTCCTTGTCAGGGACGTCGCCAACGTTTGGGTGACAAAATGTCACCAGATTGCCCGGTTTTGGCGTCAAGACGTCACCCAAACGTCCGCCTGGCCTGTCAAGTCGACGATTGGGTGCGGTTCGTCGCCCGTCAGTAATTCCGGGTGCTTCACAAGGTCCGCCAAGGAGTTTCGCCCGGCATACCCGCCAGGTGATCGAATATGTCAGCGGACGCAACCCCGATCTGGCCAGCCTTGATGCGGGTACCGGCCGGGTGGTAGACAACTGTTCAGATGGCGATTTCCGGATGCTTCTCGGCCATCGGGGCGAATAGTTCGTCCAAGGCGGTAGATGTGTTCTGGTCCATAGCTCTTGTTTCCTTTTCCCGGTCTAATTGCCTTCCGGCCTCCCGCGCCTTTTTCCCAGGTCCGCTTGCCCACTGGGCCAGCATCGGCGCCAACGGCGGCAGAAGGTGAGGGAACAACTCAAGCCACCGGGCGGTCTGCGTTCGGACGCTGGCTCTCGCCCCAGCTAGCGACTGAGGCACTTGGTCGATGTTCGCCTCAACGAAGGCGGCGAACTCATTCTGTGACGATGAGCGCGCGGTGGCCACAGTCCACCATTCGAGCGGGCCTGGATACGCATCGTCCAACAACCTGAAGAATGTTGCCAGTATGACGGACGCCTGTGATTCGGGTGCCACGCCCCCACTGGTAAGCACCGCGGTGATGAAGCTGACGTCCCATATTGACGCCTCGTCAATCGCGTGACGTCGGCACAACTGCAGTGCCATGAACCAGTTCGGCACTGTAGCTGGCCACGACTTGGATGCATCAGCCATGTCATCACCTAGGGCATACGCCTGCCCCAAGCGCACCCATTGGTCGCTCGTCAGAAAGTCGGACTCGCCCGCCAAAACTTCCAAGCCTTCAGCGAAATCTGACCAGCGGCTAGTGCAGCAATCCTCGATGCGCCAATTGGCGCCAGGGTCGAGATTCATCAACCCTGCTGGGTCGACACCGACGATATAGGCGAGTACAGGCCGGGCGATGTAGCGGTATTTCTGAGTCAACTGCCTGAAAAGGGCCACCGCTTCTCGGGCTGGAGCCATCGCATCGAAGCTGGCGGTGACGGCGTGGTTCGGGCCTAGAATCTCGGCGGTTCGTTGACGCGCCTGCGCCAGCGATGCGTCGTCGGTTGGCACTTGGCTGAAGAAGCTGCCCAAGTCGGTGGTGAAAGTTGGGTTGTTCAGATCAGCCAACTCTGCCACCGCTCCGCTGGCCTCGTCCCGCGTGGCGCACCGGCTGATCAGCATAACTAGCGCGACCGAAAGTCGGCTGGTGAACTGAGGGTCGCCGTCAAATCGGTGACGCAGGTTGCGAAGTTCGTCAACCAGGCAACGTGTCTCATCAAGAGTGACACCAGCCTGCCCGGTCAGGTTCGACAAGCCGTAGGCCAACTGCAAGTTGATAGCCCGGCTATCGCTGAACTTTTCAGCCCACCGGCGTACCTCGTCCAGCATCGCGCGTTTCTGTTCAAGCTCGGTGGAGGCTTGAGCGATCAGATTCGATGCGGCCTTGGCAAGCAGTTCAGCGATCGCCCTATCATCACCGGACCGGTCAGCCAAGTCGGAAAGCCCGGCGATCACCTCGCGCGCGTCATCGACAGGCTGGCAGGTCGAGTTGTACCAGTCAGTGGCAGCCTGACGGGCAGCATCAACATCGCCGGAGGCAGCGGCAGAACCGTCAGCCCTGGTTGCATCAGGTTTGTGACTAGATTTCACTCTTGGTCTCCCAATCCGGGTCGAATTGCCCGGCTTCGGCGACGTATACATAGTCGGCGTAGCTTTCGGCCAGCAGAATCTGGGGAACCTCGGCGAGGGGCAGTGTGTGGCCATTCTTTTGGAAAGACAGCTCCTTGACGGCCGCCTCCATCTGCTCCTCCGGGAAGTACGAACCGGTGAATCCGATTACCACCCAGATGCTAGCCCCTGGCAGTGTCTTCGAGTATTCGTAGAAACAGCCGCCGTCCTCGGCCTCGCCACGCGAGTAGCCGCGTTTCGTCGCCCGTCCCCGGATTGCGAAGGTGTCAGACAACCAGCCTAGGTGGTCGTCGATGACCGTGGCATCGTCAGCCACCTTCGGTGACACAGCTTCAAACTGGTTGAACAACGGCTCAACCTGGAAGTCGCGAATATGCGCCAGCCAGGCACTTGCATCCTGCGGCGTCACGGTTACTGCGTGAGCTAGACAAACACGCGCATCGTCACCGAAAACAACCGCCTCATCCTCGACGCCCAGCAACTCGCCGTCAACCGTTGGCCGGAACAGCACGGAGTCGTCGCCCTCCCAGGCCTGCCACACCAAGGTGCTCACCAGATGCGCCATCACCGGGTGGGCGAGCAGGTATTCCCGCCAAGACGCGCCGTCCCAGGTGCGCTGGACACACATGGCTTCAAACAACCGGGACGACTGCAACCCGGCAACTTGGGTGAGTTCCTTCTTCGATGTGGTCAACTGTTTGCGTGACTCGTTCGCGGTTTCCTCATCATCGGTCGCGGACGGTTTTGGCAGCGCGGTGATCGGTTTGCCGTCGGGGTTGAACACGTTGATTGTGAACGCGCCCGTTTTGGGCGAGCGCGCGATACGGCCGGTGAACTGGCGCGGGCCGTAGTCCAACACCAGCACACCCGACTCGTCAAACCCGGCGGTCGGGATTGTCCTGTCCGCCAGTTCGTCCATTGACCAGCCCGCCCGCTCGGCGATGCCCTCCGCCAGTTCGAGGGCCTTTAGGCGCACCGTCTCCTGGTTGAACTTCCGGGCCACACTCAAGACGAGTTGGATCGCCGACGGGTCGGGGTTACCGGCCGCGGCGGTGATCAGCGCCTCGATCTGGGCGCGACGCTGCTTGTGATCGCGGATGTACCTCTGCACCGAGGCCAATACGCGGTGCCCGGGCGCCCCCACCGTCAACGCCAACAGGCCCTTCTCGCCGATGGCAGAGCCGAGGTACTCGCTGGCCTTGTCACGGCGCAAACCCTCGAATACCTGCTCCTTCGTCAGGGCACCCTCCGCGGCCCACAACTCCGGGCGGCGCTGGAAGTTGCTCTGGTAGTAGTTGTACCGGGCATCCACCTCGGCGGATGCGTGCGCCCGGCATTCCTCATCGGATGGACGCCTCGTGTCTTGCGCGATCCAGGCGTCGAGTATGAACTTGCCCAGCGTCTGGCGGCTCGGCTCGTCCAGCAAACCGACATACAGGGGTATCAGGCCGGCGCCCAGCGGGTCCTTCAGCTTCACACCCAACACGCACCACCAGCGCAAGATCTCGGTGTCAACCGGCTCACCCGTCGAGTCCCAGCGGCACGATGGCAGTGCGTCCATCGGGAACCAGGACATGCCCGAAGGTGCGGCGGCCGTCAAGCCCTTGCGCGCCTCGTCCAGCAGGACGGACGACATCAGGTATTCCGAGATGTCGTCGCCGAGCACTTTCAGGGTGTTCAATATCGCGGCCCTTGGGGCCTCGCGTTTCTCCTTGGCCAAGGCTGCCCGCAGTGCCGGGACGGCGGACGGGTTGCCGATGCGTGCCAGCCACACAGCGCCCGCTGTGCGCACCTCGGCCTTGGCGTCGCCCAGCGTCTGAACCGCCAAGTCCACGACGTTCGGCTGGCCCTTCAGCAATTCCTGAGCGTCCAGGCGGAACGTCTTCGCGTCCCCCGTCGCGAGTTGCGCCAGTACCGGCAAATAGCGGGATGGGACGGCAGGGAAAATGCGTAGCATTTGCATCGCGCTGCCCAAGCGGTAGTCGCCCGTGGTTGGCGCCAGGCCGAACGCCATGTCCAGTTATCCCGGGTGCTCGGCGAAGAATGGCCAGGTGTTCTCCGCGCTGGTTCGAAGCCCGCCCCAGCCCAAGACCCATTCGCCGATTTCGCTGGCGGCGTCCGTCGCGCCGGCTTGGGTGGCGGCTTGCGCGAGCAGACGCAGGTCGTAATCACCGACTCCCAGCACATTCAACTGCCATAGCTGCAACTGGGCTTTCTTGTCGTCGTATGGCTCAACCGAAAATCGCACCGCCGCCAGGAATGGCAGCTTGAGGCCTTTCATGGTGCCGGTTGGGATGTCCTCGACATGCTTTGGCCGATCGCCGTCACCATTCAGCCACGCCCGCAAACGTTCACAAAACGCGCGGTCCATCTTTGCTGCGGTGGCCAGCCTTTCCCGGGCCCACTTTCTTGTCCACTCATCATTGCCCCCCTTGGCCAGTGTTTCGCGCTGCTCCGCCGCCCATTTCTCTATGCCCGCCTGCAGACGATCAGTGAACTCATCGCCTAGTGACGTGGTATCAAGCGGGGGGACGGGTGGCAAATCGATGGTGTTTTCCGGGGCGGCCGCCACGGTGTCATTCAGAGTTAGGGCGGCCTGCAGCAATTCATCCTTCTTGCCACCCGAACCCAAACCGCCTTGCAACAGCACCCGTCCAGCCTCACCCATGTGGACAGTTTGATTGATCAGGGTGCCGAGCGTCGCGGCCGTCCCCTGATCAAGGGCCGACGCCAGAATCTGCGAGCGCAGCGGCTCATCCAGCCCGGCAACCAGGGTGACCGACGCCTCGCGCACCGTCTTCGCCGACGCGACCGCCCACTCAGCCAGCATCGGCGCCAGCGGCGGCACCAGTTGCGGGAACAGCTTCAGCCACCTCGCGGTTTGCGCCTTGTTGGCCGCACTCGCGCCCGTCAGCGCCTGCGGCACCTGGCCGGCATTCGCCTGAACGTAGGTGACAAACGCCTGTAGACGGGCCTGGTTGACGGCAGATTGCTCCGTGGCCTTTGCCCAGCCGTCAACCGGGTCTGGATACGACGCGTCGAGCGAATTGAACAGCGTCGCAAACACGGTCACCGGCTGGGTGTCGGGGGCCACACCGGCGCTGGCGAGGACGGTGGCCAGGAAGGTGACGTCCCAGATGAGCGCCTCGTCCGATACCATGACGTAGTTGCCGGCGTCAGCGTTACGGAGAGCAAGCTGCAGCGCCAACAGCCAATCGGGCACGACGGGCGGTCGCGACTTGTTCTTCATCTCGTCAGCCAGCGCAAATACCTGCCCGACACGCACCCACTGGTCGCCGGTCAACCGCCCTGGGTCGCGCATCACCTGGGTTAGCGCATCCGTGTCGGCTGACCATCGGCGGGTGCAACACTCTTCAATGGCGGCGCCGGCGCCCGTCGGCAGGGTCATCAGGGCTGCGGGGTCGGCTCCGCTGACGTACGCGATCACCGGTTCCGCGACCGCTGGATAATCCTTGGCCAGTCGTTTGAATAGCTTTGCCACTTCAGACTGGTTCGCGTTGTTCATGTCATGTTCCTTTCGCTACAGGTCGCTCTTGGTTTCCCAGTCTTTGTCGAAAGCGCCGGCTTCTGCGACATACACATAGTCGGCGTACGACTCGGCTAGCAGGATTTTGGGGACGTCTCCGATCGGCATTGGGCGTCCGTTCTTTTCGAACGTCAACTCGGTGACAGCGGCCGTCAGTTGCTCCTCAGGTACCCACGACCCGGTGAAACCGACAATCACTTTGATTCCAACGCCGGGCAGGTTCTTGACGTACTCGTAGAACGAGCCGCCGTCTTCTGCCTGGCCGCGGGCGAAGCCGCGTTTCGTGGCCCGTCCCCGGATCGCAAACGAGTCGGACAGCCAACCCTTGTGGTCGTCGATCTTGGTGGCGTCACCGTCAACTTGCGGCGTTACCGCGTCGAACTGGTTGAACAGGGGCGTGACGTCGAAATCGGCTAGATTCTTGCGCCACGCATCAGCCTCATCCGGGGTGACGGTTGCGGCGTGCGCCAAACCAACCCGCGCGTCGTCAGCCAGGACGACGGGCTCGTCGTTGCCATCGAGTAGTTCCCCGTCAACGGTGGGACGGAACAGGGCCCCACCGCGGACTTGCCAAACCAGTGTGCTGATCAAATGCACTACGACGGGGTGGCCCAGCAGGTATTCCCGCCATGACGCGCCGTCCCAGGTGCGTTCGGTGCACATTGCCTCGAACAGGCGGGACGTTTGCAGCCCGGCCACCTGGGTGAGTTCCTTCTTCGATGTGGTCAACTGTTTGCGTGACTCGTTCGCTACTTCCTCAGTATCGGACGCGCCAGGCTTCGGCAACGCCGTGATCGGTTTGCCGTCCGGGTTGAACACGTTGATCGTGAACGCACCTGTTTTCGGCGAGCGCGCGATACGGCCGGTGAATTGGCGTGCGCCATAATCCAACACCAGCACACCCGACTCGTCGAACCCGGCGGTCGGGATGGTCCGGTCGGCCAGTTCGTCCATCGACCAGCCCGTCCGCTCGGCGATACCCTCCGCCAGTTCGACGGCCCTCAACCGCACCGACTCCTGCTTGAACTTCCGCGCGACAGACAACACCAACTGCACAGCCGACGGATCAGGGTTGCCCGAGGTCGTCGTGATCAGCGCCTCGACCTGCGCCCGGCGCTGGCCGTGATCGCGGATATACCGCTGTACGGCCGCGAACACATAATGCCCCGGCGCCCCCACCGTCAACGCCAACAAGCCCTTCTCGCTAATCGCCGAACCCGCATACTCGGTGGCCTTCTTGCGGCGGAAGTCCTCGAAGATCTGGTCTTTCGTCAAGGCGGCATGGCGTGCCGCATCTTCACTCTCTGGCATGCGCTTGAACCACAGCTGGAGTTCGTCATATCGACGATCTGTCCGCGCCGCCGCGAACGTCCGGCATTCCTCGTCGGGGACGGTGCGCGTGTCTTGCGCGATCCAGGCGTCTAGAACGAATTTGCCAAGGGTTTCGCGGCTCGGCCCGTCCAGCAGGCCGACGTACAACGGTATTAGCCCGGCGCCCAGCGGGTTCTTCAGCTTGACGGCCAGCACGCACCACCAGCGCAAGATGTCAGTGTCGACCGGTGTTCCGTCAGTCCAACTGATGGACGGCAGTCCGTCCAGCGGGAACCAATCCATGCCCGTTGGCGGCTTGGCCGCCAACCCTTTCTTCGCCGCCGCCAGCAACACCGCAGGCGTCAGGTGGGCAGAGATGTCGTCCCCCAGCACGCTCAGCGCGTTCAGCATCGCCGCCTGCGGTGCCTCTTGCTTCTCCTTCGCTAAGGCGGCCCGCAGCGGGTCGACGGCCGACTTGTCGCCCAGGCGCGCCAGCCACGCGGCCCCGGCGGCCCGCACGTCGCCGCTTCCATCGCCAAGCGTTTGAACCGCCAGCGCAACAACATTCGGCTGGCCAGCCAGCATCTCCTGCGCCGTGCGCCGGTACGTCTTCCCCGTGCCGGCGGCGAACTTTGCCAACGCTGGGGCGTAGCGGGCGGGCAGTGACGGGAACATCCTCAGCACATGCAATGCCACACCCACATCGTCACCCACATATGACCGCGTTTCGTTCGACCGGGCGATCAGCCCGAGCGCCTGGTCCAGCCTTTCGGGGTGCTCCGCAAAGAACGGCCACACGTCATCATCCCGACGCCCCTCAAGCCCGTACCAAGAGAACATCGCCTCGGAAACCTTCTCAACCGGGTCGGTCACTCCCGCCTGCTTGACAGCCTCGGCCAGGGTGCGCAGGTCGTAGTCGCGGCCACCGACCATGCGCAACCGCCAGAAGTTGAGCGTTGCCGAGTTGCCACTCTTCTCGACGGAGAACCGCGCTGCCGCCGCCAACGGAAGACTCAAAGACTGCAGCACCTGGAATGGCCATTCGTCTATGCGACTCACCTGCGGGCCGGTGCCGTTCACCCAGGCCCGCAAGGCTTCGCAGTATGCGCGGTCCAGCTTGGCGGCCCTCTTGAGCTGATCCTTGTACGTCCAGTTGGGGTGGGCCTTAAACGTCGCTTCGGTCTGGGCACGCCACTTGTCAAGCATGCCTTCCAGCTTGTCGGTGAAGTCTTCGCCCAGGGGTGTGTTATCGACGGGCGGCGCGGGCGGAACCTCAAGCGTCACCTCTGGTGTGGCGGCGACGGTTTGACTACGCTGCAAGGCGGCCTGCAGCAGCTCCTCCTTCTTGCCGCCTGAGCCCAGGCCGGCCTGCATTATTTCTCGGCCGGCGGCGTCCATCACAGCCAGTTGATCGATCACCGTGCCTAGGTTGGCCGCCGTCCCCAGGTCGAGTGCATCCGACAGTGTCCGCGACCGGAGTGGTTCGTCAAGTCCGGCGATCAAGGCGACGGCCGCTTCGCGCACCGTCTTGGAAGTGCCGACAGCCCACCCGCTCAGCGACGGCGCCAGCGGTGGCATCAGATTGGGGAACAACTGCAGCCACTTCAACGCGTCAACCCGCACCGGGGCGGCGAGTGCCGATAGCGCCGGTGGCACCTGATCGATGTTGGCCAGGACGAACGCGCCCATCGCCGCCGGCTTGCCGGCAGTCTTTTCGCATTGCGGGCAGGTCTGCCCATGCTCGTGTTGGGCCTCGTGGTTCAGCACGTACCACCAGCGCCCCACCGCGATCTGCGAAAAGAATGCCGCCACGGTCATCCGTGGGATGTCCTGCGGAGTCACACCGCCGGCTGTCAGCACCTTCTGGACGAAGTCGATGTCCCACGCCGCGACCTCATCGCCTGCATAGGCTCGGGCCACTTGCAGCGACATGAACCAGGCTGGCACGGCCTGCGGCCAGTCGGTGGACCGCTGCACCATGGTGTCTGCGAGGGCAAGCACTTGCCCAAGGCGCGCCCATTGATCAACGGTGAAGCCCCCAGGCTTTTTCACCAGTGCCCCCAACGATCTGCCGGCGGGCTGCCAAAGGTGCATGCAACTGTCCAGTTGACGGGCCTCATTTGGCCCAATGTTCATAAGCGCTGACGGATTGTCGCCCGATTCGATGTACCGGGCCAGGGTGTTGGTCAGCTCGTTTTGCTCCTTGTCGAACCCTGAGAACAGGGCCAGTATACGGCCTTGCGATTTTCCAATCATCGGTGTTCCTCTTCTATGTCATGGGCTGTTCGCCAGATCCTGCGACTGCGCGCAGGATGACGGGGGAGCGCTGGTCGTGCTCTTTGGGCGGGGGAGCACTGGTCGTGCTCGTTGTTTGTGGTTCAGGGGGCCCACCAGCGCAGATCTAGAACTCACTGTTTTTCTCCCAATCTGGGTCGAACGTGCCAGCCTCGGCAAGGTATACGTAGTCGGCGTACGATTCGGCCAGCAGGATTTTGGGGACGTCAGCCAGCAGCATGGGGCGATTGTCTTTCTCGAATCTCAGACTTTTGACGGACGCGGCCACCCGCCCGTCCGAAATGAAGGCTCCTGTGAAGCTGATCACTATGCGAATACCGCTACCTGCCAATTGTTTCGCGTATTCGCGGAACCAGCCGTCCTCGACGTTCCAGCGAGAATAGCCGCGTTTGGTGGCGCGGGTATGGATGGCGGACGAGTCAGACAACCAGCCCGAGTGATCGTTGGTGTCTTTCGCGTCACCGGCAACTTCGGGGCTCGGGTCGAATTGGCTGAACAGCGGCTCGATTTTGAACTCGGCCAGGTGACGGCGCCAGGCGTCAGACTCCTGGGCGGTCATGGTGGACGCGTGCGCGAAGCCGACCCTGTCGTCATCAGCTAAGACGACGGGCTCATCGTTCAAGCCGAGTAACTCCGCGTCAACGGTGGGACGGAACAGGCGATAGGTGCCAGGTTTGCTCCATGCCTGCCACACTAGCGTCGACACCAGATGCGCCATCACCGGGTGTCCGAGCAAGAACTCCCGCCAGGACGGCGCGTCCCACGTGCGCTCCAGGCACATCGCCTCAAACAGGCGGTCCGTCTGCAAACCCGCCACCTGGGTGAGCTCCTTCTTCGATGTCGTCAACTGCTTGCGCGCCTCGTTCGCGGCCTCATCATCGTCTGAAGCCGACGGCTTGGGCAGCGCCGTGATTGCCTTGCCGTCGGGGTCGAACACCTCAACGGTGAACGCCCCCGTCTTCGCCGACCGGGCGATCCGTCCCGTGAACTGCCGCGGTCCATAATCCAGCACAAGCACCCCGGACTCGTCGAACCCGGCTGTCGGTATAGTCCTGTCCGCCAACTCGTCCGTCGACCAGCCAGCCCGTTCGGCGATGTCTTCGGCCAACTCGACGGCCTTCAGACGCACCGTCTCCTGCCTGAACTTTCGTGCCACCGACAACACAAGCTGTATGGCTGCCGGGTCAGGATTGCCGGCGGCGGCCGTCACCAACGCTTCAATTTGCGCGCGACGCTGGGCGTGATCGCGCACATACCGTTGGACCGCCGAATGCACATAATGCCCAGGCGCGCCGGTGGTCAACGCCAGCAGGCCCTTCTCGCCGATTGCCGAAAAAGTGTACTCGCGCCCCTTCTCGCGCCGCAGCTCTTCAAACACCTGCTCCTTCGTCATGGCGCCCTGGGCTGGCATGACGTGGGCGTAACGCTGGTAATACTCGTAGCGCTTGTCCACTTCCGCCGCCGCATGTGCCAGGCATTCGGCATCTGACGGATGCGTCGTGTCATGGGCTATCCACGCGTCCAGCGCAAACCTTCCCAACGCGTCGCGACTCGTCTCGTCCAACAGTGACACATAGACGGGGATAAGCCCAGCGCCCAGCGGATCTTTCAGTTTGACGGACAGCACACACCACCAGCGGACGATCTGCGCGTCTACCGGTGTGCCATCTAGCCAGTGGCAGGACGGCAGCCCGTCCAGAGGAAACCACGCCATACCCGCTGGCTCCTTGGACGCCAGACCTTTTTGCGCAGCGTCAAGTAGCCCGTCCGGCGTCAGATAGGCAGAGATATCGTCGCCCAGCACGGCCAACGCATTCAGCATCGCCGCCTGCGGACTCTCGCGTTTCTCCTTGCCGAGCGCGGCCCGCAACGGGCCAATCGCCGTCGGATCACCTACCCGCGCCAACCACGCGGCACTAGCCGCCCGCACATCAGGTCGGCCATCGTTCAATGATGACGCCGCGATGGCCACAATGTCTGGCTGGTTCTGCAGCAGGTTTTGCGCGCGGCGGCGGTAAGCCTTCGCCCCGGTCGCGAATTCGGCGAGCTTTGGCACATAGCGCGACGGCAGGGACGGGAATGCGGCCAGCACATGCAAGGCCGCGTCAACCGTGTGGTCGCCAGGTCGATCAGTGACATGATTGAGGGCCGCATCAAGCAGTTCCGGGTGTTCGGCGAAGAATTGCCAGTCTTCATCTGCCCGGCGATCTTCAAAGTAGTACAGGATGTACCTTGAAATGTCGCCCGGCGCGTCGGTGGCACCAACCAGTGTTGCTGCTTGCTCAAGTAGACGGGCGTCAAACTCGTACCTGAGAAGAATGTCGAGCCACCCCACATTCAAATGCGACTCGTTGCCGCTCTTTTCCAGCATGAACCTGGCTTGGGCAGTTAATGGCAGATTGAATCGACGAAGGCTCAAATGATCGATTCTCCGGGCCAGTCGTTGCGGGGCGGAATCGCCGTCGCCGTTCAGCCAAAGCCGCATTCGCTCGCAGAAGCCGCGGTCCATTTGCCGCGCTACCTTTAGAGCTTCCACCCAACTGCCGCGGTATGCCTCCTCCAACCGGGGCAGCGTCTCTTCGATGCTCTGTATCTCTTTGGCGACAACAGACATCACCTCGTCGACGAACTCCTCGCCCAGTGGGGTCTCGGCGAGCGGAGGAAGCGGTGGTATGTCCAATTCCGCTTGCGGCGCGCCGGTCGCCTCGGCCATCGGGGCGAATATCTCGTCCAAGTCGGTAGCTGTGTTCTCTTCCATGTTTTTTGTCCACTTTCTGTTTTCATGACTGCTGCTAGATTTCACTCTTCGTCTCCCAGTCTGGATCGAATAGGCCGGCTTTGGCCACGTTGTTGTAGTCGGCGTACGACTCGGCGAGCAGGATTTTGGGGACGTCGCCGAGCGGCATCGAGCGACCGTCTTTCGTGAAGGAAAGCCCTGTGACCGCGGCTGGCACCTGTTCCTCAGGGACGAACGACCCGGTGAACCCGATCATGACTTTCATGTTGAGGGTGGTCAAAGCCTTGAAATAGCAGTCGTACCAGGCGCCGTCCTGGGCTTCACCGCGCTTGTGGCCACTCTTACACGTCGAGTTGTACAGGCTGGTCGCCAGTTCCTGAACGTTTCCAGACATGACTGGGAACTTGTCGTCGGCTGATAACCAGTTGCCGCGCGGGGCATCGCCTTGGTTGCTCATCTTGTCTCTTTCGCGTCACTGGTGAGTTGTCAGTTGATCTGGTAGGGCACGCCCTCGAAGCCGAGTTCCAGCATTTGTTCTGGGGTGCAGGTACCGGTTACGAGACGGGTCCAAACCGGACAGGAACTTGGCCACCAATGCCTCACGGTCCTCCGGGTTGTAGTCGAACGACGGATCCAGAAGCTGCGGAGGCACGGGAACGCCCCGATGCGGCGCCGTGTAGGCGCGATACGCCTCCCGGCTCTCAAACTCGGCGAACTTGCGTCCACCATCCCCAGGCTTCGGGAAATACACTCGCAGGCGATCAGAGACCACCTTCAGCCAATTGTCAAAAACGCGCTTGGCAGCATTGGGCAATATGTGTCTGACAATATGGGCACTGTGAAACGTCTCCGAGACGGGCTGATACTGGTTATACCAGTATTCGTCCATATCTAGAGCACGGCGCATCAACGAATTGACCTTCATTGCAGCGGACATCGCTGGTGGCTGATCCGGCGGCTTTCCCTTCGGCCCGCCGTCTCGATCGAGATAGCGCCAATCAACGCAATATGCGAATGAAGCCTCAGCCAGTTCCAGGTCATGGTCCACTTCGGCGAACCCATCCAGCCTCCACTTGACCCACAGCATCACGCCCGCACACATGCCGATCTCAGCGCATGTTGTCACGCCCCAGATCTGCTCCATTAACGGAGTCACTTGCTCAACGGGGCCGATATGCGCCTGAGCCCCCTTCCAGACGAAATCTAGCGGTGCGCCGACTACGGATTCGGGGATGAAATCTGGCCTTGAATAGAAATCGAATGTCGTACCTGGTGTGGTGGCCGGAACCGGGGCCTCCACCTCGGTCTGTGCCTTGCCAAAAGACACCTCGTCCTCTACGGATGTGTAGCGGTATGGGGTCATGTTGAAGGTGTCATTGTCGTCCCGCTCGTCGGCAAAGGCCTCAGTCATCTCGTCGACGGAACGCAGGAACTCGTTGCCGTCCGGGTCAAGGGATTTCAGGAACTCATCGACCAGTCCGGGCCCGTCTTCTGGTTTGTATGGAAACGCAGGGTCGAACGCTTGGCGGGGCAGCGGCGCCCCGTCCCACATTGCCATGTCGTCGAACATGCCACGCTCGCGTTTCACAGCCGGCGCGACAGTCTCGAGACGCTCAACGCAGGCTTCGAACCAGGCATCGAACGCGGTGGTGTCATCCAGCACCCGCCTGGCCAGGTTACGCAACCAACCCGGATGGACGGCCGGGTCCGGGTTCTCGTCGCGACAGAAGATGCCGTCATTGACGATGGTGACGGTCATGTTCAACGGTTCCCGCACGGGGCCACGCCAATCATCGTCAGGTAGTTCCGTGTAGACGCAGTACGCCGGGTACACCAGGGACGCCCAACCAGCCTCGACGAACTGCAGCGGTATCGGGTCATCGTTTTGCCCGTCAAAACGGTGGACGATCCATTCTGCGATCGCCAACGTCAGCCCCATACACCCGGTGTCCGATAACTTGTTCAGCCGGTCGAACAGTGCCTCGTCAATATCGAGGTAGTAGCTTCTGATATCAGATGTCACCCACGTGAAGTTGAGTGCAGGCACGGCGATGTCAGCGTCCGCGATGTATCTTGGTGCGTCCAGCATGGGTTGCCTTCTTTCTATTCAGTGATGAGGTCAGTTGATCTGGTAGGGCACGCCCTCGAAGCCAAGTTCCAGCATTTGTTCGGGGGTGCGCAGGTAGCGGTTACGGGACGGGTCGAGGCCGGCCAGGAACTCGGCCACCAATGCCTCACGGTCATCCGGGTTGTAGTCAAACGACGGATCCAGAAGCTGAGGAGGGACCGGCACACCCCTATACGGAGCAACTGCTTGGTCATACAACGCTTCACTCTCAAACGTGTAGAATGATGGGAGTCTGTCTTTTGGCTTTGGGTGGTAGCTCTGCAGCCGGCTGGCCACAGCAGTCAACCAGTCGTCAAAGGTCTTCTTGCCAGCGTTAGGCATGGTGTGCCTCACAAGGTGCGCGCTGTGAAATGTCTCCTGAACGGGGGGATCTGGGCTGTCCCAGTAATCCTGATGGAATAAGGATCGCCGCATAAAGAGGTTGACTTGCATTGCGGCCGAGGTAGCAGGCGGCTGGTCTGGTGGCCGTCCCCTCGGACCAGCCGTCTGATCGGTGTAACGCCAATCAATGCAATACGCGAACGAAGCCTCGGCCAATTCCTGGTCGTGCTCCACTTCGGCGAGGCCTTCCAGCCGCCATCGCTCCCAAAGCAAGATTCCGGCACACAGGGATACCTGTGCGCACATAGTGACACCAGAAAGCTGCTTCCACAACGGCGTCACCGTCTGCTCAGGGCCGATATGATTCAGCGCGCCCTTCCAGACGAAATCCAGGGGCGCTCCAACCACGGATTCGGGGATGAAGTCCGACCTTGTGCAGAAATCGAATGTCATTGTTGTTTCCTTTCTGGTAACCGTTTGTATATGCAATTCCTTGCTTGGCGCTGGCGCCGCCGCGACAATTCACAAGCAACCTGAAACCAGGCAGCCAGCTTCTTTTGTTCATCCCTGTTCCCTAAAAATGTCCCGCAGTCGGTTACTACTCGGCTGGCGTCCAGCCCTTCTTGACGTTCTCCTCGACGAGGTCATCGAACATCGTCATGGCCTGGGTTTCGTCGTCCGAAATGCGCGTTTCAACGGCCAGCGGGTCGCGACGCCCCGTGCTGAAGTTGATGTACGTCACCACGTAGGCCGGGTAACCGAAGCGCTGCTTGCCCGTTTCCCAAGCCATGAACTTCATGACCATCGAATTGCCGCCCAGCGTCTTTGTGTACACCTGGCGGCGCAGCACCTTGGACGCGGGCGGTGCGGCGGAGGTGGCGTCGTCCGGCGCGTTGACGGGCTGCCAAGTGATCTCTTCGAGCTGCGAGTAGCGCACGTCCACCGGATTCACCGTCTTATCGTCGCGCAGCCGCGACAGCACCGGGAAG
>Ga0123357_10004125_pt1 | contig 16931 bp, 14 predicted proteins | sample TergutEmb28metaG_FD_89873 | JGI IMG/M metagenome (GOLD analysis project Ga0123357, IMG submission 89873) | Embiratermes neotenicus P4 segment gut microbial communities from Petit-Saut dam, French Guiana - Emb289 P4 | ecosystem: Host-associated > Arthropoda: Insects > Digestive system > Gut ... | reverse complement strand
GGCCCCAACCCCAAAAGGGGGTTACACCCCCTGCAAGCCCAGGAGGGGGGAACAATGGGGGAAATTGGGGGGGGGGGGGACCCATGTAACGGCAGTAAAACATTCAATTAAAAATTTACCAGTATATTAAATTAACACAAACTAAAAATTGCACTTATTAATGCCTGACGCCGCGTAAGATGAACGGATAAGAAGCAAAGAAGCTTCCTAGCATGTTTAAATAAGATCCAGAACGTTTAAATCTACAGTCCTGCCTCAAGCGGAGCCCTAGCGAAGTACATAAAATATGTTGGCTTCCAATTGCCTCCGTTTGAGACAGCACTGTCAAATTTTAACGTTAGCCTTTTTTGTTAAAAACAATTTCTTTTGCGAAGTACTTAAAAAACCAAAGGAAACTTCCATAAATGACGAATCATAAGGTTTATAAACATACTTATCATGACAAGGTCCGTGCGGTAGTTCAGTAGACCACGGTGTCGCAAACAACCCTTGTATATGACCATGGTTAGAGGCACCGAGAAAAAGAACGAAAACTACAGAGGAGTTAGTGTCCAGACACTCCCGAATATAGAAGGGTTACAGCTTGAGCCAACTTCCCCGATTCTAGAATAATTTTCCGAATTATTTTTAATGTTGTGTTTATACTTTACAGTAACGTCAATTGGCGTAAATAAACTAAACCCACAGCGAGAGAAACGAGCAGAGGTTTGCTCACTATAAACGGTTTCCTGAGTGAATTTCGTCCCGGTAACCTCCTGAAATTGTGAGGCACGAGTTTTTTAAATTCGGTGCCCTTCATCCACTATTTACAAAGTGCAAAATTTTATGCACATACGCAGAGATACATAATCCTACAGCCCTGAAGGTTTAATGTAATTAAAATACACGTGTGACATCAAAACTGTCAGAATTCTGTGACTAATATCGCAAAAGGGTAACCAACACGTGAAAACTTTCTGGTTCAGTCGCCGGGCTGGCCTAAATTATTAATGAGATACTGCATACGGAATGAAGTAACACGATAAGATTCGTGACCACAATATCAATTAGACGAGATCAGTAAATGAAACGTTATTAATATTGTACTAATTAAGAGCAGGCATGCATTGCAGCCCCAGAAGGGTACAGGAACAGCAATGAAGACTACAAATGCAACGGAGAAGGCAAGACTGGAATTACAGAACTCCGAGCAGCTGGCATATTTTCCATAGTTGAAAGAATAGCATTAAAACTGATCCTGAATATACTGAACGGGAAAGTAGAGACTGAATTAGTCGGGATCAGGATAAAGATCAGTGGCGGATATATCAGAACCAGGATAAGGACCAGTGTCGGGCTCATCTGAACCAGGTTACAGGTGAGTGTCGGATTCATCTGAACCAGTACGAGTATCAGTGCCGGATTCGTCTGGATCAGTTACGGATCAGTGGTAGATTAATCTGTATCAGGATACAGATAAATGACGGATTCATTTGGATCAGGATAAGGTCGGTGGCGGATTCTCCGGAACAAGGTAACAAACCTTTAGTGGCTGATTCCTGGGTACATGGTACTCAAACTGCAGGTACTATTAAATGAGGTGACTTGAAGTACATGGATAGCAACTAGACTTTCAGGAAGAACTCTGCCAAATTGAGTCAGTTATCTATTTCCTCGTATTTGTTTCGGATACAAAAATCTAATTAACCCTTTAAACGCCGAGTTAAATCCCATCTGTCATCTGCTGGCATTATTTGGAGCTCACCATATTCTCCGCGTTAGCAGGGTAACGGTTAAATTACGTATACCTTTATAAGCACAATGTCAGAATATCGCCTCCTATATTTCGTTAAATATCACATCGAAGAAGTTTGAGAAGAAACTGTAGACCTAAAGGCGAGGCACTGATTGAGATAAGCAGAGAAACACAAAGGGTGAGTAGTGAGGATTTGTGGGAAGGTAGTCTTTGTTTATTTGAAGGTAAGGTCTACACAGGTTGTGTTGGTGTTGGCATTTGAATGTGCGAAACAGGAGAAGGCTGCTGGTAACGACAGTGCAGAGGTTATCCCTCAACGTGCAGGCAGTAGAAAAAAGAAAACCTCGTAGATACTAGCCATGCTGACAGTACAGAAATTCTTCCTGTGTTATACCGAACTTAAGACAAATGCAATTTCGCGTCACCTCCTCGCGTTTTCCAAAATTATACACCGCCATATGTCGCTCTCTGCTTCTTTTCACGGATTTCTTTGGTCCAGATTCTGATTTAGAGTGCGACATTTCTCACGATTGTATCTGAAAGTGCAATGTAACCGTTACGACGTAATTCCCTCTACCAAAGGCAGGCAGCGGACCGACCTCCTTCCCACCTCGGCACACCGTCAGACCAAACACCCCTCGGCCATCTGTTACTCTGCACAAAAGAGCGAAATCTTGCTCCTGAATGAATACGCCTCGTCTCCAGGGACGAGGATTACTATACCAGATTTCGCCTGGAGAGAATGAGGAAACCCACGAAGAACACCTATCAGAATTTCAGAAAACTCGGCCAATTTTAATTTAAAAAAAAAAAGGCAAAAAGTTTACGCAGCTTAATAAGGAACGAAGATTACATGATCAACAAACAGTAGATAAATCTGTACTATAAATATAAAAATCAGGATGTCACTCCGAAACTGACTACAACTTCCGAACACATTACATTCTTACATTTTACCAGTTCAGCCTGAGGATGACTTAGTCGAAACAGCTTGCTACAGGCAATGTAACATGAAAAGTTGCTATTAATAAAAAGTTGTGTTTGACGGTGCACAAGTACTATTTATCAACCCAGCCAAATTTCGAACCGTGTACCTCGCGAATACAAATATAGTACGGTGTTATCGCCAATCTAATCTGCTCACTGAAATATATTTTCTACGCAATAAAAACCTCAAAACTAAAAATCAACACACACATGGATGATTATGAAGATCATCATCATCATCATCATCATCATCAACAACAACAACAACCAGGGTTACCCACTCTCCTCCAAAAGAGATACAAGAAGGCTTCTTCCCATGGTTAAATGAGGCCTGAGAGTGAAGCTGACCATAACTCTTGCCTAGTTCTGAGATGTAAGAACGCTTCCCGACGGTACACAGCAGCCCATGGCCACGTACTTGGTTAAAGGGATAACATTTAAAGAGCATGCCAAACTCTGTTAACTTCTGCTAGCTGAAAAGAGTTTAGATTTATATTCTGACCAGCTTCGTGCAGCAGCCTTACTTTGGACGCTAACAGTCACTCAGCTGGTCAGGAAATTCCCTGAATATTGTGGAGCATAATTACTTCTAACGGCCAGACAGTAACAGTTCACATTCTTACAAAAATGCAAAAAAAAAATAAAAATAAAAAATAAAATCAAACTTACAAACATTTTATGGAATATGATTTCTAATTGACAGAACAATTTTTCACACTTTAACAATGATGTATAAAATTAATATATACATACGTACGTACATTAACACTCACATGCACACACATTTTGGGATACCAGCAGAGTGCACAACACGGACACAGAATGGCTTTAGTATACGATGTAAGCTATGATATGAACTGAACAAGACAAACCTGAAAAAATTTGGAACAGGCCTGGAAATGAATTAGAATGCAAGGAAGCAGCATTCTCTTCGGTCTATTTATTCGGAGTGACCGACATAATTAATGTTCCAAACACAGCAAGAGCGTGCGACGCGCGAATACCACGCGAAATAACACCTACAGTCTAACATATGAATGCTCAGACTTTCTATACATTCATTATGGTTATCAAATAGGGAAGAGAGAAAGTTTTAGAAAAGTTTTATCAAGTGTCTCATTATATGAACCTGATCACCTGCAGAGAGGATGGCTTAATTCTCGAGATAAGAGCTCCATTAATTTGTACAGAATAGTATGCCGGATAAAAGTGTTAACGCAATAGAAGACAGGAGAGTGTCTTCGCTCCGGTGTTGGCTCATGTTGTTCCCTCGGGGGAACTTTCTCTCCTGCAGGATGTTAACGATACAATCTTGACTGACTCGCGCCAGGCCCATGTTATTAGTGGAGAAGATGGGGTAACGACACGTAACCTGCAACTTGGCAGTTCTACTAGTCATCCTCCTTCTCCAACACCAAACTTTCTCTACTGCCAGCAAAGTGCAGTCAGCTGTACATTCTAAACTTTCGATCTGCAACAACATTATTACTTTCAAAGATCATACACTTACCGGTGCAAGACTAACAATTAACTACACTTCCTAAGATAACTTTCAGCGGACACTTATAAACAATGCCAGCAAGTTAAAAATCATCCTTGTTCCGTGCAGTAAGACAAGTCGCCATATACTGTACGTATGTACAGTACCATCAAGTCACCTTACACTGTATACACCAACAACTGCACTAAAATTAGATACAGTGACACACAAACATGTGGTAAACGTCCTACATGTTTCGGCCTTTTTCGGTCATCTTCAGGGAGGCATCCGTACTTCTTCGGCCATCTTCTCACCGCAGATTTCTTCGGCCGTCTTCTCACTGGAGATGGCCGAAAATGGCCGAAACACGTAGGAGGCTTACCACAAGTTTACATATCCTTGTGTCTAATTACAGTGTAGTTGTGTATATAAACACACACACACACACACACACACATATATATATACACACACACACACGGTGAAGTCAGAAGTATAATTTGAGTAAAAGAGCTCTGATCATGATACAACAGAATTTAATGAATGGCCTCTCACCGCGAAAGCGCCGATTCGATCCCAGGCCTGTCCATGTTGGACTTGCGATGGATAAAGTGGCACTGAGACAGGTTTTTCTCCAGGCACTTCGGTTTTGAGATCTGCGCTCTGCTGGGGATGCTACCCAACGTAGTTTGGTATTCAGTTACGGACGTTCCCGAACTACCTATCGATCCAACCTTCTTGGACTGCTTGACCCTTGAAGATGGGAGCGATAAGTAGTCCCGAAAGGTGTATAACTATTAATGTACGCTTCGTAACGTCACAGAGGAGCGAAGGTCTCACATTTGAACCGCGGCAGAAGTCTGAAATCAAGCATACTTCGGTTTTCCTCCTGTCAGGAAAACTGCACCAATCATGGACGCTCTCAGGCAATGCCGTCAACCAAAACAATTTTATATCTATCACACACACAAAAGAAATTTGGGGGAGAACACCTGGACCTGTGACAGAAATTAACAGGATAAAGAAAACTACCGAAGGAAAGGCTGCATAATTCCCACACATACATCACACCAAGACGATGATCAAACCAATGCGATTAGACGGATGAAACATAAGGCACGTATGGGAAAGACAATAACATAAGGATGGCATTTTAAATGGAAGATGTGAAAGATGCAAGTAATGAAAGAAGAAATTGAAACTGCATCTTAAAAAATATTGGGGGTGAGGATGAGGTCTGAATTCACGTGGTCCGGTAGGCCTTGAGGTGCAAGGTAATGGATGGGAGACGTTCTGCGAACGGGGAAGAAAATCTTGACAAACAGAAGTATAATAAGTAACTTTTGCTTCTGTTGTGACATAACACACCGTAAAGAAGTTCGACTTAAGAACTATAGTGTCTGCAGTTGTACGGACTGGTAACAGAGCTACTATGCATTGTCTTCCATTTTACTGCCACATGAAAGTGTGCAATTATTCAATAAAGTAAGGCAACGAAATCCGCAGACAAGAGCAATTATTGAGAAGCTAATAGTCGCAATTAATACAGCAATTCCCTGCCCTTTTCGGAACCCGAAATCTCATCAATACCAACTACTGGTCCTTAACAGAGGGCCACATAAACCCAGTCTACATCGCCCCAAAATATTTATTTATGATTAAGTTCAGTAGTATCTTCACGTTACTTCTACATCTTCAAAGCTGTCTCTTCCCTTCAGGATTTCCGACTAAAATTTTGTGTGCATCTGTCGCATCTAGATGTGTGGTACACTCTTCCTTCTTGATTTGATTAGTACTATGAATTGATGGTAAAAGGTACGAATTATGAAGCCCCTCTATGTCATTCACCATCCTCTTGTTTCTCGTACCTCTCACGACTAAGTGTTCTCTTCAGTACTTTGCCCACACACGGGCGCGCGGGCACTTAATCTACGTTCTTCCTTTAGAGTCACACAAGCTAACTTCTATACAAACAAACAAACACACATACACACAATAACAGGTAGCACTGTACTGGTGGATACGGTATCTGAGCCGTCACTATTTTAGGTATAGTAGCAGATACATATGACAGACAAGGAGTAATCCCCGATTTAAATCTGTCGTTGTTGTTTTCTTTCTTTTGGGCGATTCCCGGCATCTGAATTTTATGTGCCTTCATAGGTCGTGTGAACAAGATTTTTGCTCGCACGACCTATGAAGACGGAACAGAGTTTTCCGAAACGTCGGCACATAAAATTCAGACGTCCGGAAATCGCCCAAAAGAAAGAATACAACATTCACAACAAGGCGAAAGTTTGAAATCAAAATCTGCTCTTTTTTTTCCCTGAATACTATCACTGCATCATGCTAAAGGCCTTACATTCTGTATTTACATCACGATTTTCAAGAACAGTATGATGGCATGGCATGAAAGGTAAGGTCAGTGGGTGCACAAATTCCGGGTTCCTCGTCGCCCGAACGACTAAATTTTGTACGTGGGCGCCTAATATTTTCAGCACAATGATTGCAATTTCTTTTTCTTATAAAAAGGCAAAGCAGTCTCGTTACAGGCCTGGAGTGGCCCAGAGGGTTCCAGGAAGTTAAGGTTCCCAGATTTCATGACAACGGCACAGGATGGTGGCAAGGTTGTCACCCTTACACACCGGCCGCTTTTACCCCCAGGAAATGCTCCTGGTAATCATTTATGTTAGAGGCTGAGTCGACCCCGGGGTCAGTGCGATCAGAAAGATTTTATGTCAATGAAAAATTCCAATGACACCAGCTGGGATCGAACCAGCAACCTTCCGATTTGTTGCACAGCACCTTAACCACTGCGCTACTGAGTTATTTTTCTTATACACAAATATACGTGCACCGAGCAGAAAAGCGCCAGATAACACTGAGTCACACAGAACACTCCAGAACTGTCTTGTCCTCCGAAAGTAACTTGCTGCACGCCAACTTTATGGCGTCCAGAACTTGTAAGTGGCTCCAGGATTTTGGAAAATTTGTGGATATCTGGGTAAGATATTAACGCGTAAAGTTGTTAAAGTGCTTACGCACAATTATATAAGTGTACTGAGTTGAGAACAGCTCCATCTATTCTCAACCTTCGCAGTAGATGGCATAAGATCTTCACATTCCTTACTGGTTAGGCAACCGGTCTGGCTGAGATTATCCGAAAAGTTCCAGTCTGCCCGGGATAGAACTCCGGTCTCCCAGTTCGCTGTCACTTACTACATCGACATATCGCACCTCTAGAAGAATACTGTCACAACTCGAAATTTGGCATTTTTGAGTTACAGATATGGAAAGAAACGTAAGCAGATGCACTTTTAACAGGTATAGTGTCATAACGCAGTTTGCAAAACTCAACGCCGGAGAGCAGTTGTGTCGTCGTTGCAATCATAGAACATTATAGCACTTCTAAACCTTTAAAAGCTTCTTCTGAAAAATCACAGATTTTGGGTTGACACTGTTCTTCTAGGGGTGCGATATAACAACACGTGTTTATGAACTTTTAATGTACAATTCTCTGCGAGTCTTAAAATAAGCTACTTCCACCAGAGTCACTGATGACCATCGCCATCATCGTCCCATTCGATGGTAAATAAACAATACAGTTTGAAGAATGTGGCTTAACCATCAGCCACGAAATAAGCCAGACCGCTCAGAACATCAAACAAAAACAGTGTTACGTTATGTAATATACATATATACGTTGCCCTCTCACAAAAAGTAATTCTGAATTCAGAATAGTCTGAAATTAACCTGCGTCACATACAAAGGCTTACATACGCCTACGTTGTTCCACGATTTCATACTTCTACATGGCTCCTGCATTTTATCTGAACCACATTCACTGGGCCAAATAACGACAACTTAGGCAAGACACTCGACCCCGGGGCATGCGAACAAACAAAACATGCAGAATTCCGTCAGGATAATTACGGTATAAAAACATGGCGAATCGTGTTGGAAACATCTGTTTATCAAAGCGACTGGGTAAAGGTTATGTGTACTGCTAACAAAAGTATATTCCTTTGAAACTCAGCCAACCAACCCCCTTTCATTTCGCAAACGGGGAATACAGCGCAATCATACGGTCGAACACGGTGACCGATGGAAAGTCTGGAAGAGCCAACCCTCCACCAGAGAGACCACAAATATATTGCGTTGTGGGATACGCAATTAGCGTCTCGTGTACAGCACCTTTGCAGGTACTATAGTATGCACATCGTATACACATCACGCCTCCATAACCAGGCGTATACGGATGACAGGGAAAAAAAGCCTAATGCGATGGCAACACCCGTGAATGTGGAGAACTAACGCTGATCCCAGATGATGAGAGTTCAAACAGCGTCCGGTCTAGGGGACTTCCATCACTTGAACAACTGCCCAGCTGTTTTGCTGTTCAAATGCGTTGTGATTCAGAAACCACTTTCAAAATTACTGCAGGAGCGTGATTTACACTTTGTGATGAATCGTTGATACGTATCTGATACAGAACAGAGCAGTATGGAGTAAATCTTACACAGGACACAGAAGTGTGCTGCCAAAATAGGAAGTAACTCTGACACAGAACACAGCAGTGTGCTCGAACAGTGGACAGCTACTCTGACAGAGAACAGAGCAGTATGCTCGAACAACAGGGAGTAACCCTGACAGAGCACTTAAGAAGTGTGCTGGCACACTACGTAGTAACTCTGACATAGAACACAGCATTATGCTGGAACACTGGGGAATGACTCTTGACACAGAAGAGGGCAAGGTGCTAGAACACAAGAAGTAACTCTAAACATCGAGAGATGCGCTGTAATATGATGTTTATTGGACCGTGCATCATTGTGATAACTGAAGAATCAAAAAACCAACTAGATGTCACTTGATATTTTATTGTACATCTTATAGGCTCAACATGTTTCGAGCATTACTATGCCCATTATCAGGAGCTCGCGACTATGATGTTGTTTACCACATTGGTCGTGTCGTTCTTGGTTTGCTGTATGTTGGAGGTGAGGTGCGGTTAGGCTGGAGTAGTGTCCGGGTTGCAGGCTCCAGCACAAGAGTTGTGCTTGAGCCTGCAAAGCCGGACACTACTCCAATTCGAAACATGTTGAGCCTATAAGAAGTACAATAAAATATCAAGTGGCATCTAGCTGGCTTTTTGATTCTTCAGTTAGCGCCGTAATATATTCTGAACAGAGGGAGAGGGGTCTGTAAATTACGTTTCTTACTACGCAGTTGTATGTAACACACTGTTCCAAATACTGTGCTCTCCTAAGCACCCTGTTCTTAAACACCCTCCTAATCACTAACGTGACAAACCAGGTTTCATACCCACATAAAATATTTCACCGTAGTTCCAGACACATCTAACCACTAAATTCAAATTGAAGCAAAGCAATCAATACGGACTGTTTATGACGCTGAAAAAGACTTCAGGACTTTCAGTTCTAATGAATTAAATTACACGACTCCGACTCGAGAATAAATTACCAATTCTGGGGCACTCCTTTAATGTTAGTTAAGTCCGGTACGTCAGAGTTCTAACAAACTTGTACGCAGACTCTGACGAAAGGGAGAATTAAATTCTTTTATCCTCAGCTCTGAAAGCAACGACGCTGCATCCGTAGCATTTGATGCGTTAAGCGCATAGCAGTTATTCAATGTTTAATGGTACGGGCTGTGGCGAAAACAAAGACACAACCTCCATTCTTGGAATTTTGTCCAATGATGCGAACATACTGAGAGGTACTATACAAACCTAGGGGACCGCGGTGGCACAGTTAAGGTGCTTAGCTACAAATCGGAAGGTCGCTGGTTCGATCCCAGCTGGTGTCATTGAAATTTTTCATTGACATAAAATCCTTCCGATCGCACTATGGCCTTGGGGGTCGACTCTGCCTCTAACAGAAATGAGTACCAGGAGCATTTCCTGAGGGATAAAGGCGGCCGGTGCGTAAGGCTGACAACCTTACCACCATCCTGTGCCGTTGTCATGAAATCTGGGAACCTTAACTTCCTGGAACCCTCTGGGCAACTCCAGGCCTGTAACGGGACTGCTTTACCGTTTGACTATACAAACCAGACAGAAGTTCATTTGTGTTGCGTATCGCATAAGGGAGTAATCTGTCCGACCTTTACATGCCAAGAAATCAGACGGGGAACTGTAACAACTGCGCGGAATGGGCCGCGAAACATTCAGAGCAACTACAAACGTTCACATTTTTCTGACTGTGACCTGTCGATAAATAGACTATATTTTACTGTCTTTCAAACATCATCCGGATATACTGATTTGTATCTACATGCCAGTGCGCCACGCACACGCACGCACACACACACATCACTTTCTTCGATGCTCATAAAATCGACTGATTTACGTACGGAATTTTCTGGATAAATGTAAGTAGCATATACGAGAAAGAAATGTATGAATATTTCCTAGCTACGGTTGGATAGCAACAGCTCTTCAAACAGTGGCTCTCGTACGAAACGGGCCACAATCCATTGTATACGGTTCTACATAGACAATAAACAAAACTTCTTTCGTTCCGAGAGTGAGAAGACTACTAAACATCGTAACAACCGCGCAGACGCGTGAAGTGGGGAGAGCATGCGCAGTTTGCATTACTTGCGGGATCACCCTCGTACATACGCGCCGTTCTTTCTTTCATCTTTCCATTTAAGTCGTATTCTTACACCTTATACAGGATATACACAAAAGAATGGTGCGGTTTCAGAAGTTAACAAGAAATTTATTTCTCACCTTACACGGGCACAACGTACACCGTCAGCAGCAGCAGCAATTGTCCAATTTTCTCATGCGCTACCAACAGTTCGCTTCTCATGCTTACTGCGGGGCCAGTTTCCAAGATGGCGTTGCAGCAGGAAAAGGCTGTGTGCGCGCTCCGTTTTGAGGTGTCCAGATCTGTGATTATAGTGCAGCGTGAGTTTCGTGCACGGTTTAGAAAAGACCCTGTATATGTACTGTTGTCGCAGAATGGTCCACTCATTGTCCCAAAACGAAGATAAATATGATTTCATAATGAATAAAAATGTTGGCCTGAAGTGAATGATTCAGTGTGTGTGTGTGTGTGTGTGTGTGTGTGTGTGTGTGTGTGTGTGTGCGTGTGTGCGTGTGTGTGGGTGTGTGTCACAGCCCGATTGCCAATTTTACGAAACAGGTTGAGAAAGGCTAAGTTGTGTTCGACAGACTTCGAATTTTATAACTACGTACTCTGGTAGCATACATAAAATCTGAAAATAGTGTGCGAGATCTGAGGTTCTCACAGTCGTGTGTCCAAGAAGAGTGGCTGAGTGCTGAAAATTAAGTATTCTGGGATGTTACGTACAGTCGACTGGAACGCTATGGCGTTTATATGGACCACACTTCCTTCGAGACTACTTGACACTGAAGATCAACACACTAAGTATCTTGAATTATAAATATAAACCATATATAGTCAAACACAACTCAATGATTTTATTAAGGTGTATTTTTTACATTGTTTTCTTCAACGACGTGTTTCGGCTCTAGTTATGAGCCATCTTCAGGTTGATTACCTTTCTTAGTAAGGTAAAATATACAATTAGCAATACTATTGTTATTGTTACCTACGAGATCTCGTATAACATATAAAAATTTTAACACTGATTCTACTGTATGGCAGTATTAAAGTTAAGTTAGTGGAATTTAATTATATAGAATATTAAAATAACTATTTGCCAGGCGTTACATCACAGACGAATCTATCAAAACAGCAGTACAGATACGCTCTGACCTGGTGTTTAAGTTCGCTATCTTTTATACGAGTAAAATACACGTAACTTTCATTCTCGAGGACATACTTATTTACGGGTCGAGTCCTCATACATATGTCGGTCGTTACTCTGATTTCGTCAAGTCTTACATCACCTCATTTACCAAGTCAACAAATCATCACTGCAGTTTCAATTAACCCTTTTAACCCTAGGATTACTGCATATAAAGCCAGTTTTGAGGTTCAAAATTCTGCATTTATGCCGCGGCATATTATATGTTTTGTGTGTATCTCAGAACAAACACTAAAATTTTGCACTACACAGCATTCAGTAGTTGGTTTATTTTACCGAGATGGTGTTTACTGCGTGGTACGAACTGGGTCTTTAAGTAGAACGGATTACGTTTCGTCCTTATGGGGTTAAGGTACGTTCGCAATACGATCAATTTTCTAGCAACTCAATTACACGTAAACGCTGCATGCTTACGTGCACAGATCTACTAAATAATGTGGGATGAAAAATATATACGAATTTATGGTTGGAACACGTGAACAGAAGAAACCACTAGCGAAACCTAACTGTGGTTGTGAGAACAGTATTACAGTGGCTTTTAACCCTTTAAACGCCGAATTAAATCCCATCTGCCATTTGCTGGCGATATTAGGAGCTCACCATATTCTCCACGTTAGCAGGATAAGGGTTAAAGAAATAAACGATATGGAACGGTCAGAGTGCAGTTGCTCAAGGCAGGTCCGTTAGCAGATCCTTGTGAAAAGGTTAATGAAATTTCGGATCCCAAAAGGAGGAGGGGTGGCGGAATTTATTGTTTAGCTCAGCGAATAACGGCATGTAGAAGTAGCTGCAGTCCTTCTGAAATACAGCATACAGTAAATATACAGCAGGGTGCCACTGCAGGCGGACTACTCCAAACTAAGGAGGGTTCTCGTACAACCCCACAGCTGGTAGTGTTCATTAAGTAGCCACAAGGGCTGTCGGGGTGGGGTGGCGGGAAAACTATAATCCTAACTGCAATATCCAGAGAGAGACGCCGTACATCACAGGGATACGAGGAAGAAACTCGGCTGCGAATCAGTCAAACGTATATACGGGTTGATTATTTACTGCACACAGAATACGTGACATACTGTGTGTAAAAAGACAACCTGAACTTTAAATAAGGTGAGGTACGGACAAACAACACATCAAGAACCACGGGCACCCCATGAAGGCATGAGGGAAGCAGTGGAGATACTGTTCCAATCGTACTTAACCTCGGCACCAGAGAGAGGTGAGCTATTAGCTTCACGTTCCGACCCCTTTAGTCCGAAAAAAAAGTCCCAGGTACTTATTGGAAAGGAGGCTGGTTGGGCCCCAGAGTCAATTCAGACGTTCTGGAGAAGAGACAAAACTCTTACGTCTGCGTGAAATCAAACCACATTTCCTCGATTATCAAGCCAGAGCCTGCACACAGTAGCGACAGCACTATTCCGGAATACAGAGGCTAAAAAGAACTATAAAACACGCATCAATTTCAACATCATACACTTATTCTCTTGACGCCGATTGACTTTCAGTTTATTAAACGGTTCCATTGAAACTGAATATGAAACGACGGACATTTGAACAGCAAATTACTTCGTCCATGAGCCTCGAGTATGTTATATACTTGTTAATTTACAGACTTTCACTTCACGACGTCATTACCTCGAGCTACGGCCATATGGCATCGCTCGTGTGGAAGAATGGTGAATTATGAAATGGAAGAACCGTGGCACTATCTCAAAATTCCTGGAAGGGACTGAGAATAACCAGGAAAACTGCATTCCAGACAGTGTTCCAATCAAGATCTGAAACGAGCACCTCTAGAATAAAGTCTACACACACCAACCTGCTCGGGCCCTCGATACCGTCGGATTCAATTGCTCATGTACAAATACACATACGGTACTGAACATAACGTAGGTTCCTCGGGGTCTCCGAACGTTTCAGTCAATGCGAACAGACGCAGTAATGATGACTTGTATCGTATATAAGAAAGTAACAATACATACACAGTCAATCACAACATAAATATTGACAGTTGTTCAATGACAAGTCACAACGTGTTTCGGCCTAAATAAGGCCAACATCAGGCATCAAGATATAAAACACTTTGAGAAAATTAAGTACCACAAAGTATACAATAAAATGAAATCTCATTCCTTACAGTGAAAATAAGATTTTATACAGAAGTACTGATTACAATTTTTAGTAACAATTCACATCGCTTAGATACAGCTGTAGACGGTTTCGACAGGCATTACGTGGGGCATCGACATGAAATTACACACAATCTTAATTTCATTGTAAAGAATAACATCTCATTTACTATGAACTTTGTCGTACTTAATTTCTCAAAGTATTTTACACTGTGACACCCGATGATGACCTTACTTAGACCGAAGCATGTTGCAACTTGTCAATAAACAACTGACAATATTTATTTTGTGATGGACGTCGCATATTACTTCATTATATACCTGTCACGACGGAATGTATGAGCTAAAGATGATGTCCACCGTATGAAACAAGACGCCGTGTAGTTTGGCAGATAAATACAGACTTTTCGGAGAAAACAGCCGCTTCAGTATTCCGGTTGGAAGCGTCGGAATCTGATTAAAAAAACAGGGCTCACCTTCCGGAAGGCAGCGAACGTCGCGCGCGCACACCTCACACACACACACACACACACACACACACACACACACACAGTCATCGCTAATTCACTTCATGGAAAAATCCTTCAGAACCTTACAGTTCCTCAATCAAGACACTCCCCACATTTTATGAAACTCCTGTCCATAAGATCCCTCCAATGGACCCTATCCTGAGCCAGATAAATCCATTTCAATACTACAGTCCCACCGCTGTTATGAACTCGAATCTCGATATGCAAATAACGATCGATACAAACGACATCATCGCTAAAAGAAAACGAACAGCGAAAAGAAAACGTGGCTAGTTGTAAAGTAGTAATTTCACCAGCTGTGGTAATATATCGCTGAGGAGAATTTGCACGCAGCGGATAACCCGCTGAGAAAACACTGGTGAAGACCAGTAGACCATGTATCATGGGTGTGTGTAACAAGGCAATCCACACGGGGCATCCAACAGGATTCATCTGATGTGGAATCCACAAAGGAACGTGTCGTTATGGCAGTAACAAATCTGTTTGTCGACTGTACCGGGTGTTCAGCCCAGCCAACACACTAGGTTAATATGACTATTCAAGTAACAAACCAATTTTCAATAATCGCATGGCATAAAACCGAAATGTCAAGTTCTTAACCTCTGTGCGACTACTGACTACAGAATTAGCAATAAACAAACTGAAGCACTCTTGAAATCCATCCAGAGCTTTGATCTGGCGCAGGACTACTCGTGTCTCACTTCAAGAACCCCGCACCCCCCTCCTCTCCCCATATGGCCTATGAAATATTCACCATCCCATGACGTCAAAACACTACTGATATAAAGAGATACAGACCAGACACGCAGAAGTTCGGGAGCCTTTTTTTAACTTGCGTCCACGTTTTAAAAGTGCTCACCATCAGTGAGAAGTACACATGCACGCAGCTCGCTGGACACTAACTTTATTACGCCGTATCTATTAAAACCATACCGCCATCTGTTACTGTGCTTTTAACGTCCAAACAGACCGTGTTTTGATAAAAGAGGGTAACCAACATTTTGCAACACACACTGCGACAGGGACGAGAAACAGAGACCGTATAAATCACTGACCATCAGACATAAACCCTTTTGGTTCGTTAATGCATGCACTTCTGAGCAAATGCTCAATACATTTTTTTTAACGTTGTATATTACCTGGTCCAAGGGAGAAAATAAGTAATCGCTGGATGAAGAAAATTACATAAGAGGGAGCTTCATACCTCCTACTCTTCGCAAAATATTATCATCATGCTAAATAAAAGAATGAGATGTGTGGACATACAGCACGCATTAGGAACATAATAAGTACACAATTTCGGTCGAATAACCTTAGACGTAAATCGACGATAACATTAAAAATGATCTTAGAAAAAGAGGGCGTGGAGGTGTGTTGTGGTTGAACTAGCTCACAGTAATGTCCAGCAGCGAGATCCAAGACAGGCGGGATATGTCTCCACTGCCTAAACTAACACCACCAATATAAGCACCATTTCTAATTTGTCTTAATAAATACAAACAAACCCCAAAACCAAAATACGGAGATAGTCAAAAGACAATGATTCTGTGCGGACCACAAAACAAAAATTTAAAACAAAGGCGTAATATAACGTCTGTTGTACAATTAACACGCTCCTATCTTCACCTGGTAACAACTTAAAAGATTTACAAGCCACATTTAAGTATTTATACAATGACGCCAAAAATAATGCGAAGTGTCATTTGTTTATAACAAGACGCCACATGCACGTCTCTGCATACTGTATACTCAAAATCAAATGGCAATGAGACTCAATACCGTAAGCAGCCTCAAATACTATGATAATATTAAGCCAGACTTCATAAAACCATACTGTAACACACAGCACATTTCGAATCTTGTATTCTACACTGTTTTTCTCATAAGAACTTTCATCCCGCAATGCCTTTTAATCCATAAGCATGGTGGGCCACACATTAGCACTGTTAACATTAACCTTTGTAAGCTTCAAGGCAACTATTCATAGACCGACTATGTAAAGCACAGATTTCCACTGAATTCAATCAAACTTGGTTAAAACGATAACTTCCATTACAAATTAAATCTGATTTGTAGTAGAAGTAGTAGTAGTAGTAGTAGTAGTAGTAGTAGTGATGTTAGCAGTAGAAGCAGCCTAGTAGTAGTAGTAGTAGTAGTAGTAGTAGTGGTGGTGGTGGTGGTAGTAGTAGTAGTGGTAGTGGTAGTCGAAGTAGCAGTTGTAGTAGAAGAAGAAGAAGAAGAAGTAGTAG
>Ga0123357_10004124_pt1 | contig 16937 bp, 14 predicted proteins | sample TergutEmb28metaG_FD_89873 | JGI IMG/M metagenome (GOLD analysis project Ga0123357, IMG submission 89873) | Embiratermes neotenicus P4 segment gut microbial communities from Petit-Saut dam, French Guiana - Emb289 P4 | ecosystem: Host-associated > Arthropoda: Insects > Digestive system > Gut ... | reverse complement strand
ATGCCGGTTCCAGTGGCCGCGCGGTCTAAGGCGTAGGTTTGCGGCCGCTCGCCTGCTGAGATTTTGGGTTCGAATCCCACTGGGGGCATGGATGTCTGTCTGTTGTGAGTGTTGTCAGGTAGAGGTCTCGGCGACGCACTGATCACGCGTCCAGAGGCGTCCTACCGACTGTGATGCGTCGTTGTGTGTGATCTAGAAACCACACGAATCAGAAGGCCATGGCCCGCGTTGGGCCGCAGCGTCACAGGAAAATACATATATATGGCGCTTGATACAGTGGGTGGAGAACAAAGGGATCAGAAGTTAAATAAGACAAATAGGCAGGCAGATAAAGAACAAGAGAAAGTGAAAGTGACAGACAGACATGGAGAGTCGTAAAGGTATGTTCGGTGTTACTCGCATCTCAGCCCTCATATAAGTAGGAAGGTAAGGCTCCGCATTTTCATATAATAAAATTCATAATAATTAACACTGCTGGTTTATTACTTAGGATCAAAGACTGGGCTGAAGTCTGAGCAGCAGCTACTACAAAATGCCTTAGTGTCTTTGGTCATGTCGACATGCAAACCCTGATAAACAGGGCAGGTTGGAATTGATTTGTACCAAAACTTTTAATTCCATCTGACAAGAAAAATGTGCTCTACAAATCTTTGTCTTTGCACAGTGCATTTCGTAGAGTCATTTAATTAGCACACCAACTAATGCACATACATTATTTTTTACATTAAAACATTCTTAGAATTAAAGCTTTCTCAACAGCTTACGACTTACACAATAATACATGCTGCCACAGCACCAAGTTAATGTAAGGAAATTAATCAGTGAGTGTTTTTAAAAATGTGGCTTTAGCAAGGAAAAGTGTAGCTCCCTGAAGGTGACCTAGGATCGAAAAATGTTGGAGCGATTTTAAAAGTTTTAATGTAAAAAATTTTATGTCTGTGCATTAGTTGGTGTGCTAATTAAATAACTGTGCTGTACAAAGTTTACCTTTTGATTCATGAGGTACGACTACTCAGGGGTATACAGATGTGTGGATTAGGTTACTTCTAAATTTTAACTAAGGCTGTATATGGAGGTCGATAAATACTATGACAAGACGCACATAAGCTACTAGATTTTAGTGGGGAAAAAAGTGTCGAAATAAACGCAAGAAACTTCTAAAAATGTATATGATATTGCCTCAAACGTCTGAGTGCTGGACAATCATAAAAAGAAAATTTTTTACAAACCTGCCAACAATGTGGTAGGTCACTTAGTTTGGAGGAAAATTCGCACTTACAAAGAAATAAAAATACATTAAGGAGCAAAGGGTAACATTAAATTACGAACACCCTGTAGTTTGGTCTTCTCAAAAACGTAACAACTGGAACATGGGACATGGGAAGTTTACTTTTTTTGTACGTAACACATCGCATTCAAACTAAAGGATGAAAATGGAACGAGGAAAAATCTGCAAGAAAGTGAGAAATACCTCAAAGAGACAACAAAACAAATAGGCATTTAGGGAGCTTATATTAGCCGGAAAATCTGAACGTAGGTTGTGCTGGGAAAGACAAGGGAAAAGTTTATTTAATAATTATTCAATGAGATGCAACAAGAAGCAGTCTATTTATTATTCTGCAAGTTCACTCTACATGTTTCAGGTGTCAACCACACCCATCATCAGGAGTACACAAAACTGTAACTACAGCCTCCGGTACTGGTCATACTGCAAAGATATTTAACTAGAAAGGTATATAATACACTCAGTTACTCGTGTCATAGTAGAGTAGTAGGACATGCATTAGGCAATAAAATGTTTAAAATTTTGGGTTATAAAGGTTATCTCAGCTGACTGCCTTAAAATTTACCTTTCAAAAATTTTTAAAAACCTCTTCATGGTTAAAAGCTTTTAAAACTTTTAAAAATTTTAACAGACCATCAACTGAGATAATCTTTATAACCTAAAATTTTAAACATTTTATTGTCTAATGCATGTCCTACTACTCTACTACGACACGAGTAACTGAGTGTATTATATACCTTTCTAGTTAAATACCTTTGCAGTATGACCAGTACTGGAGGCTGTAATTACAGTTTTGTGTACTCCTGATGATGGGTGTGGTTGACATACAAAACATGTAGAGTGAACTTGCAGAATAATAAATAGACTGATTTGTGTTGCATCTTGTTGGACAATTATTAATATAGATCAGCGATGCATGGAACCATAAACATAAAAAAACCTGATGCTTGTTTACAATGCAGAAGCTGAAAGGAAGGAAGAGCATTCTCAGAAGTACCTGCTCTACCTCGTCTCTTGTAAATTCCAGGGTAGAAGGGAAGGAAGTTGGGCACCGCCAGTCATATGAACAAACAGCAATATAGATCACTGGCTGGATTCATTTAAATTCAATCATTCATTTAACTGTATCCTGTAACTGACATTTTTCATACTAAGAACACCACTTCACACTACCCACGCATGCTGTCCGATATTTTTACGGGCACACAAATTCCACATTATACACAGCTTTCTAAAACCAATTAAGAATGCAATTTAAGGTGTCACTGTACATGTTAAGAATCAAACAAGATTTTGAACCAACACAAACCACACATACAGAAGTACAGAAGACTGTACATACAATACCTACCACCCATCCAGACTACAAGAACCATAATCTTAGATGCCACCGTCCCATTTTGTACTCATCAATTACATGTTTCTGTATTATACAACAAACACCAACAACTATATCGATCTTGTATATTCACAAACTATATAGATGTTGTATATTTGGTTATACAAGTTCTATATAGTTGTGCTTGGTGGATAATAAAAAAACATTTAAAAGAACCACCATCATGCAATGTACTCCTCAGAACAAATTAATAGCAAAATAAAAGCCCACTGTACAAAAAGACACGAAATGAGTTCAGTTACGAACTGTATCCAGAGTAATTCTTCTGTGAATACTGAGTCACAAAGTGACAATGTATCTAAAATACATGAGGTTATGTCAACATTTCAAAACTTCCTGTTTCAGGTTACAATCTTTTAAGCCAAATATGCAGCATGACAGTAGAGATCTACATAATCCCTGCTCCAGAAATATTAGACTAGGGTGCTGATACTAAAATGCTAATCTATGTCCTGGAGAAAACTCCATTTCCAATGGACAAGAAGTGAGATGGACCCAACCCATTCCAGACACAAGCTGCAAAGAAAAATTCTCACTTCTCACAAAGTGACTAAGTATTATATGAAAGAGATCCTAGCCATTTGAGCCACATGCCCTTCCTGGAACCACTGCACCAAGTCAAGGTCCCTTGTTTAAACCCCAGGTAAATCACTCCGAGACAAAGCTGTAATTGCAGATATGTAGTATAATCACAATTTTATTTGCAAATATTCAGAAATCAAGTTGTGTTCAAAAGGTATCAGCAGCTCAAAGCCTGCCAAGTGCCTGCATGTTTGTGCTAGAATAAAAGTGACCATAAGCATATACATAAGTTATACTGATTTGCTCAAAATTTAACCTTCCAAATGATGCATTCAGTTCAAAATTAGCAAGCTGACATGAACAAATCAGATTTGAACAAATCCACTGCCATTCAACTCAGCCAGAACCAAAATGAAAACCTAAAAAACAGTTAAATGTTTGACTAACTCCTTGCAAGACCCCAAGCATTGGCACATGGCTCTCCAGACTTAGAGAAGGAAGCATGAATTAAAGCTTTGTCCAGACAATTGAAAGGAGCCAACAGGAGTTATGGTGTTTGTCACAGACCTTAATAAACTGACACACACTTGTTTTGAAGTAAAGAAACCAAATCAGATGACAACAAAAACAAATAATCTGCATCTACTAGTACCACAACTGTGCTTCAATGCACTTTACATCAGCAACCTGATAACAGACCACCTGTCTTCAGCATTCCTCAGGAAGGACAATGTCATGATCTGAGTTACCAATGTCCAAACATTCAACAGACATAACAGGGGACAGCAAGCATTGTTACTAGATGGTTCTGAAAATCACAAGCTGCTCAAATGCTGGTGAGGAGAGACAGTGAGCATCTAAAACACTTTAATTGCATATACAACACAGATAAATAAAAAAACTCTTTATATATTAAAGTAAAGCTATCCCTATACAGGCCTGGACAGGCCCTTGGGGCTCCAGGAAGCTAAGGCTCCCAGAATTTCTAGACAATTGGCACATGAAAGATGCAAAGTTCTCATCCCTGAGCACTAGCCACATTTACACCCAAAGAGACACCCCTCATACTTATTTCTGTTAAGAGGCTCTGTTGACTCCACAGCCACACAGCAGCCAGAAGGCTTAAGTCAATCAAAAATTCCAATGCGTCAAACTTGCAACCCTCCGGTTTGTAGCGCAGCGTCTCCACCAACAACTGGACCACCGTGTACCCCCGTTACATTTAAAACAAGGGCATATTCAAAACACCACACATTCAGAGTATGTAATTTATAAAATATTCTGCTGTGGATGTTTAAAAATGACAGCTGGTGTAAATATATACATGGAAATAAAAAGATCTCAAAACTCATGTTTAAAGCTGTATGTAAACAACCAATTGTTAAGTAATGTACATATGACATAAATTACCCTACCTTTCAATACCAAATCCTGCTGCTTACTTTCTAATTCAAGAGAACATTTGTACTGAGCCAAGGCCTTGTCCTTCTCCCCAAGTTGCTCTAATGCCTGACCCAGGAGTTTATGTGCACTAGCAGAATCTTCACGAATTGTCAAATAATTTGACACATATCGCCTAGCCATTTCATATTCTCCTACTGCAAAATACAACTTGGCAATATTGTAGCAACGTAAATTCCTCTGAAATAAAACAGAAACAAAAAAATATGTAAGTCACTTGACAATTAACATCAGAATATTAGTACTAACTTCTCCCCTCCTTTAGCACCATCACTAAACAGAGAGACAAATATTTCCAACCATAAAAATTAATATTCACACCATAGGAACTGAGAGAGTTTTTTTTCCTTCAGATCATGAATGTAAAAAGGCTGCAAATTACTCCTCCTGTACAAGATGGAAGATTCCTAATTTACTATGTTGATAATTATGTTCCATCATTAGAGAAAGTTTAGCGCACTTATATCACATAGTGTCACTGACATTAAGTATTAAAATCATAACAGATGACAATCACTCCAATTTACAGAGTTCACAAACAAGAAGAAGCAAAGAAAAGGGCAAAGGAATGAATAATCCTGTTAAAGGTTACAGGCTGTACTTCACATACAGACACCGTTACTTCACATACACGGTAAAACATCCTGATAAAGCCATCCCTATACTTACTCAAGCCATGCCATGACAGCATATGGCAGCGCAGAAATACAGGTTCACACAAAGGAATGAGTGTTAAACCTCAATGCAGTCACTTTACTGCCAGGGAAACAGCCCCTGGTATCTATATGAAAGAAGGTTACAGTGCTGGAGCCAGTCTGGATGCTTTGGAAAAGTGGAAAATCTCTTGTCCTTACCCAAAAAAACCCAGATTGAAAGGTCATAAGTCTGTGGCCTCATTATCATTATGACTGAGCTTATTCTGGCTCTGTTCATAAATGAGGTAACAATTTAAATAATTTATATCAAGGGCTTTGAGGTTCTGACAGCAGTGACTAAAAAGTCTATGGTCTTCTGCACCAACAATCTAAATATACAACCACTTTCAGAAGAAAACACTATAATGTCTGGTGGGGGTAAAAATTAAGATTTGTTACCATAAAACATAGTTATAACAGCAGGGGATGCCAGTAAACCTGAGCAGAAAAGATGATTACAGGTACTATAATTTAACCGATGCTGTTAAGTCTTCATTTGGTAAAGGGTTTATTTCCTGAAAACAGCAACACAAAATGGTGCATTTTATTCCAGAGAAATTAAATAGAATGCCCACGAGCAAGGGTGCACACATTTTCCATAAACTCAGAGAGTTACCTCAAAATACTACGTGCTATAAGGGTGACACACAGCAAGTCCCACACTTAAGACCAAGAAGTATTAGATACTATGGTACAAAGTTTAGTGCCCTGGGATTTGTGCACCCCTGTACAAGTCTAGCCATTTAAGACGCCGCCAGTTATCAGTGAAAACGTTAATATAAGTCACGATTTCGAAATATTTCAAATACGCACAGCTAAACAAAATCCCTTACTTCACTGTCAAAAGGCCCAATATTTTAAGGGGCTTTACTAACAGTTAACTGAAATATCTTCCACCTTAAACAAAAAAAAAAATTGGGGTTGAACACAGATATACACGGAAAGTGTGACACACATACATACACAAACATTCGTTCTGTAGGGGCCACACATAGACGCCGAAAAATTTCAGTTTTGTATCTTTTAACTTTATTGAAACGAATCCCATAAAAACAAAAAATTCCATTCATATACCTCCGCTGCACTGCGATAAAGGGTTGCTTTGGTCAAGATTTTACAAAACAAAAATATTAAAAAAAAAAACTGTACATTTACGCAATATGACATCTTGCCTGAAGAACCGGCGTCATATTCCGTACACATTTACGTAATGTAGACTCGTAGGTGCGACAATTATTTGGTACCGATATCAATTCGTAGACAAAAGAAAGCTCCTCATAACATGTGACTATAAGGTACTCAGAAAAATCAATATGAAATTGAAATTTCGTAACGAAATCTAGAATGGCGGAACTCACCTCATTCTCATTCTTCAACTTTCGCATTACGTCTTGCACATGGCGATCTACATCTCTTTTTGTGCGAAACATGTTTAATTACACGCAATTTTTCTGACAAAATTAAATGCACACTACTACACCATCAAGAACATCTAATCCCACAATCGCGTGTGGCACAAACTTTAACAAAACCGTTAAACACACACTCTGAATACTATACACCGTGTGTGGCTGTGCTGTGGACACAGACGATAGATCGGACCACAGATTACGCATGGGCTTACATTTACAAGTGACATCAATGTTGAAAAATTGACCCAGTGGAGCACAGATAATCTAGTATGGATGTGGAGGTCGTTGTGGTTGTATTAACGTCCGCTATAAGCGCTCTTTTGTGGATGTAGTTGTGCGAATGTGCGCTACGAGCGCCCTTACCGCAGCTCCACTGACGCGGGAAATACGGAGTTGTCCAGCATTTCTTCCCGTGCACATGTGTCAGACATCGGTTAGGGGTCTGGCAACGTGTGTGTATATATATTTTAAGTGCGCCAGTTCCATGTTTGCACAACGCGTACAGGGTTTAGCGCCTTCTGAACAAGGCCGCGGATTTATGTTGACTATTCTGTCGAATCAACGACGTGGAACTTATGGCACATCCTTTGAAGTTCTCACACAGCCGCTCTCCATTGGGTCCACCTGGTGTTGCGACCAACGCATTCTTCGTGTACACCTCATGCTATAAAGCAGTTTTCCAGTTTGATGAAATATGCGATCTTCTGAGATATTACGCGGCATATAGTGGTAATTCCTTACGGACGTTTCGGTTTCGAAACCGGTTCTGCCTTAGTGCATAGCGGTACCACACACTCCTGTCAGGTGCCCTAAGGAATTCGCTACACCTGTGATTCTCTGTGTACGCATCCACGGATGACACGTCCAGTTCCGTCCATCCAGTTTATTATTCATCCGTGATACATTGTCTTTCCGTAAATTTGAGCAGTGCACATGAATCACAGCGCAGCTAGTGGCAGCATGACAAACACGCACTGCAGCTTTGTTTCCACGGCCGAATAACATTAAAATACAACATTTATTATAAAAATGCCGAATCGTCGTTATTACGTTAACGACATTCCCTACATCAGTCGTATCATAATCAATTACTGCATTATTTATAATAATAATAATGTTGGCACCAGCCGTTTATCATGGAAAATTGTATCAGAACAGGGTAGCTGCAACATTATGTACGCTAGACACATGGTTTATTCAGTATGCTACTGTAAATACCCCGCATTAATGTGATAACAAAAATAAGAATATTAATAATAACACGATCCTTAGATATCGTTGAGTGTACACAGATTAGAACTGTCAAAGCTCACGTCTGATCTGTTTTGTTTTTAGTATCGACAGTTTGATCGGCGCTTGTTTACTATTTCAGCCATTTATCGATCAGATGGCGTTGTCGGAATATAAGTGAAATGGAAGGAAGGAGCAGAAACGATTTGGAAAGTGAATAAATCAATTGCAATAAGAATGCCGCCAAAAAACATAAACATGTTATTGTTTTCTTCATATTTATGGGAATCACCGACGTGCTTCTGTAGTCTGTGCGTAGTTAATTTGAATTTGCATCGAGCATAGTGTGTGTTGTTTATGCTAAAGACTTAACAGTTTTAAAAATCAAGTCCATGATGACTAAGATTGGAGTACTGTGAAAAGAAATGGCAAAGAAAAGCGTTGAAGTGCAAGTTTTTGATAGTGATTTTGCAGTTTATCTTCGTGAATCTGTGACATATGAGATTAAAATGGAATCCCGTTGTAGAAGTAAGTTGCGCGGAGTTGTTTTCATGTGCATTTTGTTAGCTGTCAGTGGTATTGTGTACTTTGGGTATTTTTGCTCCGAACATGTTTGTGCACTTACTTCTCGTGACACAAGTTGGTCAGATTGGACGTTTCGAATTCCAGTTCAAGATAACTGGGGGAAACCTTTGTCTCTTCATTCCAATCCATTCACCCCCAAAATTTCAAGCCCTGGTCTAAGTTATGATGATGTCTTGAATGAGAACTTCCAATTTGATATGAATGCACACGATGTTATGGTTTTCTTACACATTCAAAAAACTGGTGGAACTTCGTTTGGTAGACATTTGGTCCGAGACCTGGACTTGGAGAGACCATGTACTTGTCAGCGGAAAAGGAAACGCTGCTATTGTTTCCGACCGAATCGTAATGAAATTTGGCTATTTAGTCGTTACTCAACAGGCTGGAAATGTGGACTTCATGCTGATTGGACAGAGCTGACTAGCTGTGTCGATTCTGAACTTGACAAGAATGAAGGTGATAGTGTCAAACGAAGGTGAGAGAATTCATATTTCCCATATCCTTTTCTGTATGCATCATAGATTCTGGATGTTAAAATATTATTAGATGTCATTGCTATATATTAAACAAGAAAGTCATGTTAGTGCAACATTTATGTTTGATTTTTATTGCAAAAGTGTGTGATTAAATTTCCCTACATGCAAACTTTTGATATGTCATAATAATATGGTAATCAGTTTCTTCTTTTCATCACACATTATACTGACATAGTTACACAATTTTCTGATAGCTCCACATAAATTGTTGCTGCACAAACTCATTTAACTGCATATCCCCAAATACTCAGCTATCAATCTTCTTCTGCCACACATGGTATTGCAGAGTTTACATGGAATGTGAAGGGAGGGGACAGCATAGAAGAGTGAAGAAACCATGCCAATCTTGCAGTGTACCAAATAATTTTTATTCATATTCAGGCATATTTCTATTTCTCCAGTGAAGCTTTCAGGACATGTCGAGTTCTTCCTTGTCATCTTTAGTTTTTACTTTTATGTATATAAGAGTGCAGACAGACACATGTACACATTGAAAGATTATCTCTTAAGCTCACCGCTACTCTGTAGATGGATTTTCTTAATTTGAAAACTTATAACTAATGCACATAAGTAAGTTCTAACATACATACTTTACTATATCCCTGTATGGCACAAGAAGTTCACTGATACTACAAAGCAGGGTTCTGTGTGAACAGATCCATACCTACTCATGCATACAAACTGAAAGGACAATAGGAATCAACTGTGGCTCCACAAGCAGAGAGCCTTAGACCTATGTTTGTATTGCATTACTGATACATAGTGTGTTCAGGAATAAAGGAGCTCTTATACTGGACACTACTTAAGACATTTTGGCAATATAGTTTGCTTATGATATGACACAACCCTTTGTTTCCAATGGGATCTAGCACACTGAAGATGACATGGTAACACTTAGTTCATGATGGGCCCATGTGACATGGTGACAACTCAGCATGCTGTCATTTATCACTCAGTTGTAAGCATAGTGCCAAAAATGGTGGAAATCTCACTGGCTTTTAGAATGCTTGGCCAGTGTATGCAAGCACAAGTGAGGAAGCAAATATTATGAAACTTGCGGGGCTGGTTGGGGAACACTCCATTTTTTGACAGAAAAGATCCTAGTCACTTCTAGTGAGTAAGGCACGTATGTCACACCCATTTTATCTTATCATCGCAAGTGGCACGTTGATCGAAGACTTGGAGAGATGTCTTAAAATAGCACCCTCTACTATGTTATGTATGTACTAATGAAATTATTTCTCTTGTCAGATATTTCTACATAACATTGTTGCGGGAACCTATCAGTCGCTACCTGTCAGAGTTCCGACATGTCCAACGAGGTGCAACCTGGCGAAATTCGCGACACTGGTGTGGTGGTCATGCTGCTACACCTCAGGAGCTACCTCGCTGCTATAAAGGCTCATCCTGGGATGGTGTTACTCTTGATGAATTTGCAGCTTGCCCTTATAATCTTGCAGCAAACAGGTAGAGCAGAACTGTCTGCTTCTGAGTGATGTGGCCTGCTGTCTGAATAAAATATCCTGTACTATTATTGTTATCATTATTAGTGTTATCAGGAGTGTGTTTCATTTTTTTGTGCTTTGCTGTTGTACTTTTGTTTGTATATTCCTTTGTGTGCTCATGCTGAAAGTGTAACTGGCCATCAGGCTTTTCAGTCAGCGTAGAAGTAAATAAAAAATTACTACTATTACTACTACTACTACTACTTCTTCTTACTACTGTTACTACTAATACCTTTCTTTTATGCATATTATTTGTTTTTTTATAAAGAAGTTAAACTAGAGATGGAGAAAATTACATAATGAGGACCTTTATCATTTGTACTCTTTATCAAATATTATTAGACTTACCAAGCCAAGGAAGATGAGTTGGGCAGGATATGTAGTATGGAAGGGGAAGATAAATGCATAAGCTGACAACATTTTAGATAGAAAATCTAAAGTCATCTCATAAGAGAAGGCATGGATGGCAGTATACTATTAAAGTGAATATTAAACTAGGGGGTAAGAGTGTGGACTTGATTCAGCTGTCTCAGTATAAGATCCATTTCAAGTGAATATACACAAATGTGCTTCTATCCAGAGCCCAGTCTACAGCTTAACTTTCCTAGTTAATGTAACATACATACATGAAATCATCACAATTGTAACTTAATATATACACAGGATAAAGACAGAAAGAGCGAATGGAGGCTGTGCACATTATCCTACTGCAACTGAAAACCACTCCTTTGCACGACTATATAATTACAGTTCAGGAATCAGCTTTGCAGCCCTAGAAGCTGGGGAAATGAATGGAAACAGAGCTGCAGAAGAGAGTCCTGATTTCATCATTTCCTTCCTACCGTCTCAGAAAAAGATAATGTTGTATAAGGTGTATAACTTGTGTAGGAGAGTATGATGCCCAGTCATAGTTTATTTACTGTCCTTGACAATGTGTTGTTTTTATTTTAACATGTACAGGCAGACACGAATGCTGGCTGACCTAGCGTTGGTGGGCTGTTACAACATGTCTTACATGCCATCGCATGCAGAGAGGAATCGTGTAATGTTAGCAAGTGCAAAGAGAAACCTTGCTGCCATGGCATTCTTTGGGCTGACAGAACATCAGAAGGTAATTAAGTATGCACTTGCAGAGGTATAAGGTATTCTCCCACAATAGATTGTAACAGTCTTAAACCACAGATACAGGAAGTATGCTGTACACTTACATTCACGAGGTGCCTGAGTTGACTTGGCTGGGACAGTGACTCAGTTACGCCGCACCTACTTCCTTTCAGATCTTTTCCCTTTCACTGTTTATCAGTAAACCAAACATTCAGTATTACATCATCAGAGTTAATGACAGTGTCACAAAATAAACCACAAAAGAAGTATAAAATTTATCCTGTTAAAACTCACAATATACATAGTTTAATAATACAGCTGTTTATTCTTGAAGTTTGCATAAATTTTTTATTTTGTCTTTTAATTTTAGGTATCTTCTTATTTATGCTGTATGCTATGAATATGAGAGTCATTAACGAACAGAGCTAATATAAGAAAAAAGTATGTAACTAAATAGGATGACCAAGTTTAGCATCAGCCTGTCTTAGTTCCCTTAGTAAAGATACAAAACTGAAGATGATTCTAGTATTTGCTTTGTTTAAATACAGACATCTTATGGAAGTTCAAATAAGTTACTTCGGCTTTCATTGACAACCTCCATTAAGTGTATCAGCAATAACAGCACAGATACCAGAGGTTTCCACAATTTTCTAACACCTTTGTGGCTAACTGGAACCTTGTCCAGTCCCCTAACAAGCTGAATATCTAAATATAGATATTTAATTTCTTTCACTGTGGTGACAAACTGGTTGGTTTTGTTTTAGGTCAGTCAGTATGTTTTTGAAGAAACATTCAACTTAAGATTTGCAGTCCCTTTTGAACAAAACAATGCAACTTTATCGAGTGCTACTCTGACTGCAATCCGACCAGATCAATTAAAAGTCATTCGACAGCTGAATGCGCTAGACTTAGAATTATATGAATTTGCTAAGAGACTCATGTATCAGCGCTTTGAAAGATTACAAAAACGGGACAGCCAGTTTCAAGAAAGATTTGCCCATCTGGGTGAACTCCCGGGTAGACAGCCCGAAGCTTTCAATTGGGATCAGGTCATTGATGCTGATGACAACAGCAGCATGGCACCACACAAACGATGAAAGTGAAAAGAAGTGCTTTGTACTAGAATCATGGTGTAATTAGGCACCACAGTGGATAAGTTCATGATTCCATCAGTTGGTTGACAGTGCTATCACAAAACAGTGCTCCAGATATAGGTGTTAGCTTCTTGTGCATGAAGGGAAGACAAGAGAAGACAAGAAACCTTTATGGCTTGATCACCAATATTGCTGACAACAGGAGCATGTGCGTGTGCCAGACAGCAAGAATTTGTGATTCCTGTTACATACAGTCAAGTTTTCACAGTGGATAGCATGTCAGTAACATGAAAACAGCTTGTTAATGGTGTTTCCGTTCCTGTGCCCAGGTCTTCATCCACATTGTGTAACAAAGTGCTTCTTTATTTTTATTGTACGTACGTGACCACAGTACAAAACAAAAAGTATGTGCAAAGGCTAAGGCCATTTCTTACATGCAGTGTAGATGGCCTAGTGTTTTGTGTATATTGTACTTGAATTTGTAGTAATGGACAAACAGCCATCCTGAAATCTTTGCATGACTTTACAAAAATAAATTGTACAGGATCACCACATCATACATATGGTCTTACACTATGGAAGTTACGAAACACATTTTTGTGTCCACGGCAAATACATGGCAGGCCGTGTACAAATTTAAGTTACTAGACCGAATAACTGAGAATGGTGAATTGGTACAAATAACATATACACCAAGGCTCAACAACTCCCAGGTACCATTTTGCCAAGGCACTTAGATAAACTGTTGTGGTGCCTAGAATTTTGGAAGCATGTATTATAAGTTTGTCTTTTCTTTTTTAATTGTGGTTTAGCAAGCTCTTCATCAATAAAGATAATCGTTAACTACCAAAATCAGTCTTAGTGTATCATAAAAGTGGGTGGAAGGAACTATTAGCATCTTTGCTGTGATTAGATAAGATGACCAAGTGAAAGATGAAGAGAGCAGGACTTGAGGGGGTAAGAGGTTTCACATGTCCACATACATTGTCATGGAATTTAGTGCTGTCCTCCACATCAGCAAGCTCTGGGTGTTTCTTGTATGAATTTGTACCTGTCAGTGAAGTGACACATTTAAGCCAATGTGTAGACTGTTTGTTCACCACCTCCTCTCACAAGATTTTTGTTCCTAACTTTTTGTCCTCCCCACCAGTACCCACTGCGGAAGTGAGCAAACATCCTGCCCTTCTGGAGCAGTAGATAAAGTGTACTGGAAGCAAGTTAATGTGTAGTGTGATTCAACCAAGCATAGGGGGAACAAAATAATCCACAGAGTTAACAAACAGGTTCTTGAATGCTGATGATAAAGCAGTTTTTGCAGGACTGTTGGCACAAACTGCAGTGATTAGTAATTTTAAGTGAACTGTACTGACAGTGATATTGATCAGTGAGCACAAAACCACACACCAGAAATAGACAAAAATGAGAATAAAAATAAAGTTATCCATGCACCAAAGCATATCTCCATATAGTTATCTTATCCATGGACTTGAATAACAAAAATAGGCCACACTGTTTTCTGACGAGTGCAGTGATGTGGGCTTGGAACCGTCATAATGAAGAACCAATAAGAATTCTACAGTAACTTGTATATATTATTTGTGCTTGTTCTCCATTCTTATTATCAGTAATACATGAGAGTTTAGAGTGTTTAAATCTTTGTCATGTAGCATGAACAAAAATCAGCTGCATAACTTTCATATGGTTGCACCATGCTTGGTTGAAGCACTGTTCTATTTGTATTATAAAATGGCATTGATATTATTTGTACATATGTGTAATCACAGTCGTGTATAAATTGCACAGACCATATCACTATGTGGCAAATGCTAACCTTGTCTACATTCTGATTTTTTTGTGATCTCAATATTTCTTTAATATACTCACTTAGGCATGATGAAATATTTGACACAACTATAGCACACACACATACAAAAGTACAACAAAATATATTTCTTAGAAAGTTATGTAATAGTGGTCAGCTCTTTTTCATGGTTTACATGGGATGGGTTGCACTAACAGATTCTAGTAATACCAGGCTGCAGTATGTTTGCTGAACCAGTGTCAGCTTTCTCTGAATCCCAGAGAATATTGTCCTGATATATCCCCACTCTACACAGCTTAATGTTTTGAGAACTGTGTGACAGAATACACAGGATTAAATTATACTGTGGCCATTCTGTCAGTTTGCCATTAATTGTTAGCCTGTAAACTACATTACATCTGCTTCCTAAACAGCTTATTTGGTTTTAAATTGCCTGTATTCTCACAGCTATAACTTGTAAAAATCTTGACTGTAGTGCACTGAATTCCCAACAGATGAAACTGCTTAATTTCTGCAGCTACTCATACACATTAATACAAAGGAGAAGTTACTGATATCATGAAGCACCAACACTCTAATTAAATGAGAAACCATGGTTTGGAGAAGGGGAGACACATTTTCATTAGTGCATGCCTAAAAGTTAAGATACAGAGACCAGTCGCATAGCTAGGTTTTTTGGTGTATCCTAGGCAAGTAATAACATTGTCTGCCTCTAACATAAATTATGAACTTTTAATGGTCGGAATTAGTGAATTTCCTTGTACTTCACTCCAATTTAAAATTGGTTTAGCGCAAAAAATCACATTTTTGCCTTTCATTTGAAATATCCATTCTGCCACCTTTTTGCTGCCCTGGGCAGCAGCACCACCTGCCACTGCCCCCCACCCCTCCTCCCAGGCCATGCAAGTTAAAGATATAAATAACATTCATGACAGAATTGTCTGGTGTGTTGTTGTTAATAATGTTAATGATGCAGGGAAATCCAAGAAGCTTTTTAGGCCGCCATTGTATAGAAGTCAGTATAATGTGATGCTTAACACTGCTGCACCGTAAAGGGCTATCAGGCGAGAGATTATTAAATTTAACTTTTTTTTATGTAATATGCTTTCTTCATCCCTGGTGTACCTAAATTCCAAAGGTAGCAAAACTGCCAAGTAGAAATTTTTTTCATGATTTTCTGCAGCTGAAATCTTACTTTAAGGGACTATAATTCTATTCTCATTTATTTTTTATGCTACAGCCTGATGCAGCCATGACATCCCGTGTTGCACAGATTTGCTAAATCCTTAAAGACAAGCAGTAGGGCTCTTTGGACTGGGGGTCAGATCTTTGCAAGCTAACATCATGGAACCCAGTAAAATGCCAGTGTCGATGCCCCAAGCATAATTTCAGTCTGTAATCCCAGTGTTTGAGTGAGATGTGTCCCTGCATTCCCTAGTCTATAAAGCCTCCAGAATCAGCTAATTATGTAATTATTCTAAATGATATTAAGTAAAAATGCCAGAATTGGAATGGTGTGTGAAACGAATAAAATTAAGCTAAGTACAGAATGATGTACTTGAGTATCAGTCAGTAAATGATAATTTCCGTGAAGTGAAGAATAACAACAAAGCTGTAAGCATATTTAGTTATCATGTCAGTGTCCAAATGTGAATTCATTAATTATTTTATGAGATCATCTTGGTTGTATAAGCACATTATGTTTCACAAAAGGCACCCATACTGGGTAAAGAATGCGAGGTCCCCCCAGAATCACTGGGGACAGACTTTAATATAGGGAAGCAAAACATTAACATAGCTACTGGCTGAGTAACGATGTGGGCAGGTGCTGCTGAATTTATACTTTTCATGAGAAGCTGCAATTTTGTCTTACTTGGGAAAATTCTATTTTATGCTGCTGTTTTTATTGAATGTGTTGTGTTTTGAAACTGCCACTGTGAAGGAGTGATATAGTCCAAGTTCTGCATGAAGCATCAAATGACAACTAAGAAAAAACATAATATATCAAACTGCATTGGGAACGAAAAACAACCAATAAAAAATACATAGATTTGAATGGTTTACTCTCCTTCAACATGGCCTAACTTTCACGATGATGAACCTTACTCATACTGTCCACTGACATCAGATACTGAGAAATTGGGCCCATGATGACAAATTCAGGAAGTTGGAGCATACGTTGGTATCTTGTACAGCACATGTGAATATTATAAATGTGAATATAGAGATATAAGATATTCTCACCCAAAAAAAAAAAAAAAAAAGGTAAAAACATCGTTTCAATTTT
>Ga0123357_10004123_pt1 | contig 16939 bp, 13 predicted proteins | sample TergutEmb28metaG_FD_89873 | JGI IMG/M metagenome (GOLD analysis project Ga0123357, IMG submission 89873) | Embiratermes neotenicus P4 segment gut microbial communities from Petit-Saut dam, French Guiana - Emb289 P4 | ecosystem: Host-associated > Arthropoda: Insects > Digestive system > Gut ... | reverse complement strand
GCTATTTCCATTTCTTTCCTCACCTCAAGAGGGATCTCAAGGGGACTCATTTCACCTCAGATGATGAAGTGAAGCAAGCTGTGACGTCGTGGATCAAACAAAGAACACCTGAATTCCTCATTGACGGCATGCGTAAACTTGTTTTAAGTTGGGAAAAAAGTGTTGAACGACAAGGCGACTATGTCAAAAAATAAGTATGTCAATTTGTAGCTAAAATATTGTACTTTACTTCCTACTTTCATTTGTTTAAATACATGGTTCCTTTTTCAAGATATTTCATTGTGTACATTGCTTATCAGCCGCCCCTCATACTATGTAATTTATTAATCGCGTGACAAAAGTAATAACAATTATAATAACTTTATCTGCTTAGTTTTATGTCATCTGTGCTGCAGAAATGAAGTGTAAATCATTTCCAGCGTTTTTTAATGCTTCTCATAAGTCAAAGAGAAGTTTGGCTTTATCAAGTGTGGAGGAAGACTTCGATTTAAGTATTTTACAAATGAAATCTTATATTATCTATTGTAGACACCGCGTGGCATGATCATAATGTGCAACTGTTTTGTGGTTCGCCAAGGGAACCACTTTAAAGAAAACGATATGTTTTAGTTCTTACCGTTGTAGAGATTACTGTCTTCTAGGATGTGACGCCATGTGGCTTGGTAGAATTTAACATGTCCATCTTCAGAGGTTAGTATATATTCCACCTTAACTCTTCCGAAATGTCGGTAAATTTATGACTTAGTACTCTGCGTCACTCACCGGGAAAATAGTAAAATCTTTCTGTGGAAAAAAGTTTGGAATTGATTTTAGACCTAATTATATTTATATTTTAGGCTACAAAATTTATATTCTATTATTGTTTCACGCCACACCTAAAATCATATGCATTGACATGCACGAAATTCTGAATTCACTGTTGTTTTGTAACGAAAATAGTTTGTTGAAAATGAGTTTGATGAAGGCATTTGCAGAGCGAGTAAATTAATTTTTGTATTCTTCTTCAAATATTATCAGAGTGAATAAATCTTTAGCGATTAGATGGATTGGGAACGTAGCACGCAAGTTTGAGATAAAATCTGATGCAACATGTAGAGCGAAATTTTGGAGCTAAGAATCCTCTTAGGAAACTTAGACGTGCAGCGGAGACTAGTATCAAAATATGTATAATTTGTACAGGTGTGGATTGGATATGTGTCTATCAGGCTTTTGTGAAGGACCTTCGAGTTCAATATGATTGCTTGACGAACTGAGCGACTATCAGCTTGTCAAGAAGTACGCTATGGAAGTTAGCAATAGTACGCTTGTTATAAAACTGCTGTGAAGAGTCAGGCCTTCCGTGGTATGATACAGCATCGAGTGGTGAATAGTTACTGTCGTTTGATAGGATCTTGCTGTCTCCTTTCTCGGGGTCAAGAAATCCAAGAAAATTTTAATACAGATCATCTGTCGATAAGTACAGCAAGCTTCTCTGCAACGTCGGTAACTATTTACCAAGTTATACGATGTCATGTCACCAAAGGCTTGAATCGTCATCGGCACATTTGTGACAAACTGAAATCTCACAAAGATTCGTGCGCTATGTTAGATGGCTTCAGAAGAGACTGAAATTTGTTAACCGACGTTTAATTTTGAGCGGCCTATGTCAAATAGACTCATAATAATGGCAACGCGTCTTCTGGCAGGTCGCGTATTCATCCAGGTACCTAATAAACTGATTTCAGTGCAATCTGACGCCTTGCTTCGTGGCTAAACTCGACAGGTCGAATTTTATTTTGGTCCATTTCGATCCTTGGATCTAATTAGTACGAAGTTCATTCGAGCTGCATTATAATTCAGGTTATGTAGACTTGCATCATATTAGAATGTGGATTCCTCTAAACAATTTAATCTGATGATAATCTGCAATTAAATTGAACTCCAGTTGCTACCTTACATGAAACACACTGCATTGCAAAGTTCCATGCATTTATGTCAATTTGTGTGATAAACCTTTTTCATTGTGAGAATAATGTGATATCCACCAGTACAATATGCGGTAAAGCAATGGAATCCCTGTACAGGCCTGGACAGCTCGTGAGGTTTCCAGAAAGCTGAGGCACCCCCATATCAAGACAATCGTCTCATGAAGGTTGTAAGGCTGTTAGCCCCATGCACCGGCAGCCTCTCCCCCCAGAAAATATTCCTGGTAAACATTTCTTTTAGAGGCTGAGTCGAGGCTGCCTGAAGGATCATGTCAAAGAAAAATTCTAATGACATCATTGAGAATCGAATCCGCGACCTTCCTTCTTGCACCGCAGTTCCACAACCAACTGCGACTATGTGGCAATAAGCTGAGCTTTTAACATCGAAGCAGGTTGTGCATATTTGAATGATTGTTCTTTTGAACTTGAAATTAATTTATTTTCAGTCCTTACCTGTAAATGTCAGTTGCTGGGATGATTAGTGTTATGTTTCCATGCTGAAGACTTAAAATAACTAACGATAACAATAGGCCCACTTTAACTTAGGCTGATTGGCTGCATTTGTCTACCAACTACTAAGTTTAATTTGCTATTCCTATTCTGACTACTGTGAAAGGAAATTATATGTTCATATGCCAAAAACCATCCAAACACAAAGTGATATATTTACAAGCCTAAGAACAGCTGTTAACTATATATATATATGCTCGTCGAACAACACCCACACACCCAAGGTCAAGCTGCACCCTGAGAGCGCTTGAAACTAATACTCCAGCAAGTAAAGGTAAAGAGTCCCGTTACAGGCCTGGAGTGGCCCAGAGGGTTCCAGGAAGTTAAGGTTCCCAGATTTCATGACCGGCATAGTATGATGGTAAGGTTGTCAGCCTTACGCACCGGCCGCCTTTACTCCCAGGAAATGCTCCTGGTACTCTTTTCCGTTAGAGGCTGAGTCGACCCCAGGGCCTTAGTGCGATCGGAAGGATTTTATGTCAATGAAAAATTCCAATGACACCAGCTGGGATCGAACCGATTTGTAGCACAGCACCTTAACCACTGCGCCACCGTGGTCCCCACTCCACCAAGTACGACGCACCAAATATTCAAAACCCCACACGTGCACTCATCGGGTACCCACGCTCGAATAACTTGTGCATAGGGAAGCTATGCAAAAAGGTCATTTGTGTTATTTGACAGCGTTTCTACTGCAAAGCTTTAAAAAGCACAAAAATGTATATCGTAACCGGGCTAATTTTCTTCTTGTAGTGACCGTATACAATAAGGAAACTTTTCGAGAGAGAGAGAGAGAGACTGAATACTATGTGAGACGCAGCGTTTTCAGCTCAAAGCAAAATAGACACCGCTTTTGTTACTAAATAACCCACATACAATTCCCAGTTTCCCAGTTTCTTCACCCATCCATGGAACCCTGCATGAAAAACGAACACCGCCGTCCATGGCCAGTTACAACACACATTGTGCCCGGTAAACAATAAGTCTGATTTTTCTGAACGTCTTGCGCAATCAGATTAACAAAATAGTGTACGATTCTGACCACAAATGTGCTCGTTTGAACAAGCACAAGCTCGTCTCTGTAGCTTAATTAGTTGTCATTTTATCGCCGTCGAATTAAGCGTCTGTTTCTTTCATGTGTCAAAAGTTTCTACATGGAACAACGTGCCATGATCAAATGTTACTTTTAGTCGGGGAAAATTGCCATGCAAGTGTCCCAAGACCTGAAAAATGTGTACTATAAAGACTGAGTTGTGCACAAGTATTCCGATGGTTCGCGTCTGGTAAAGGAGGCAGGGAATCGTTGGAGGATGATCCTCGTTCAGGCCAGCAAATTTCTGCTCATTGCAGTTCAAATGTGGAAAAAAAACTCGCGCCATCGTGATACAGGACAGGCGAATAACGATTAGGCTACTCGATGAAAGTCTTGGAGTCGGTAAGAAAGCAGCCAGGCAAATTTTGGAAAGAGACTTGTAGGAGAGGAAGATTTGTTCGAGGTTTGTGCCGCACTCCTCAACGGCTGAAGAGAGAGAGCATCGGGTTGAATGTTGATGCAGTTTCATCGTGTTTGTTGACCAAGATCGTGACGTGTGGATAAGAATTGTGACGGATGATGAAAGCTGGTGTTGTAAATTCGATCAAGAAGCGAAACGACAAAACCTGGAATGGCGTGGAACGAAGAATGTCAGGTTGTAAAATCGCGTGTCAAGACAATACTGATCATTTTTTTCGATGCTGCCGGAATTATCCACCGCGAGTTTGTTCCTTAAAGGACCACAGTGAACAGTAACTATTATTTGGGAGTGATGGAAAGTCTCTACGCACCCATACGTCATGTCAGAAACGAGCAGTTCCGAAATCACAGCTGCTGCTCTTGCATGAAACGCGCCCCCCACTGCTCGTTAGGTGTGAAGGCATTTCTTCCTTTCAATCCGTTCTGTGTAATCCGGCACCCCCATACTCACCATATTTGGCACCGGCAGAGTTTTTCTCTTCCCGAAGATGAAACTGACCCTAAAAGAGGAGCGTTTCAGCGATATAAGCGACATCCAGCGTGATGTGACTGAGCTACTGAAACCGGTTTCATTGCAGGACTTCCAGCGCGCTGTCGAGGACCTTTACAAACGACCTCAGACTTGTGTGGAACTGTGGGGCGACTATGTTGAAAGGTGGCAATAAAAACGTATAAATATATTCATTCGATTTTTCGTAATAAATGCTATCTCATTATTTAGCGGGCACAATGTGTATATCGAGAAGAGCTGTGTGTAATTTTGATGAAGAACTGGAGAACGGATACTTTGTTATCAGCGTTAAAATGTGTCTTTAATATAGGATGCCAATGCAGCTGTTAGCGAAATGTAATGCTGAAAACTTCTTGAAAATTCGTAAATAACTACACAAGACAGTGCACCGAAAACAACCAAACAAAACAAATTTCAGGAATTGAAACGCGATTTATAAAAGCGTCAAGCATTACTTTTTAAGGCTACTCAGAAAACCAAAGTGACTAACATTGTTTTCTACCAGATCGCAGATAACTTCGTTAAGAAGAAGAAGAAGAAGAAGAAGAAGAAGAAGAAGAAGAGGAAGAAGAGGGAAAGAAAAGGGAGAAAGGAAGAAGAGGAAGAAGAAGAAGAGGAGAAGGAGGAAGAGGAAGAAGAAGAGGAGGAAGAGGAAGAAGAAGAGGAAGAAGAGGAAGAAGAAGAGGAGGAAGAAGAAGAAGAGGAAGAAGGGGAAGAAGAAGAAGAGGAAGAAGAGGAAACAAAAGAAGAAGAAAGGTAGAAGAAGAAGGAGAAGGAGGAGGAGAAGAAGGAGGAGAAGGAGAAGAAGGAGGAGAAGGAGGAGGAGGATGATGAGGATGATGAGGAGAAGAAGAAGAGGAAGAAGAGGAGGCGGAAGAAGAAGAAGAAGAGGAAGAAGAAGATGAAGAAGAATAGGAAGAAGAAGAAGCCCTTTAAGTGTAGTAAATTAATGGGGAAATTTAACTGTGTCAGGCTGTTCACTGATTAATGAATTTAAGAATGAAACTCAAATATTCAGTAAAACTAAAGAGGTCCAGCTATCTCGAATTGAATTTCAAGATACCGACGCTTAAAAAGCTTTGAGTGTATGACGTTTAGTCTATCCGTCATTACTAATTCGTTGCAAGAGCTGACATTGGTGAGAGGGCCGAACTTATTTCTTATGTGTTCAAGAAAAGTGTAAATGAACTAGAACTTTAGATTATTAATTTGCAAACACAGTTTTCATTGAAAGAAAGGTAAATGCCAAACACGCTAACAAAAACTGCCGTCTGCACAGTGTTCAATAATAAAAGGAGTGTCGTTCAGTGTTTCGGTTCGACATGCCAAAATGATACGGAGTTTTGGCAGTGAAAGTACACAAGTTCACATGCAGTCAATTATTAGCTGATGCCGTATGCACGTGGATCGTACCGTATGCACTCCTAAGTAGATGAACAGCTGCAGCGTCAGCACTGAATTCTGCAACTTTGTTCGGGTAGGCCATTTTCTGGCGAAAATACTCGTATTACAGATACTCATATTTCATTCTATAATAAAACTCACTTCAACCGAATCGACGTCTGCGCAAACTCCGTACAACAAACACACAAAGACTCGCATGACGTGGTAGATATTACTGGCATTTATCAAGTGGAAGGAAAGCGATCTACGTTATGTCCATTAAATGTTAACTTTTCGGACATTTATCACGTTTGAGAAATTAGATACAGTGAAAGGTATTGATTGCTGTAAACGTAACTAGCAATGGGCCATTCAGATAGCAGAGATAACGTAATATTCAGGAGCTAATCTACCCAATCTCCATTCGGGCGTTCTCTAATTAATATTGAGTTATTATTTCGTCACCGTAGTGGTTTTTCTGGTAAACGGAGATGTAACCTTTCATTTTTGTTGGAGGGAAAATGAAGCATGTAGACAGATCTCATGAATCAAAATATCGCGCAATATTACTTGTTCTCACATGCTTTTATTAGAGTATGTTTTTCTTAAATTTGTCATCATCTTTTTCATTGGTACTACGTGTCATGAAAAGTGAGCTAACACTTCTGCGGTTCCGTACTCGTGTAAGTGCAACATAAAACTAACTCACACAGAATTGTGTTAAAGAATTCTGAATCGTTAGAATAAAATATTTTGCTAATTAGAAGTTTGTGGAATCAAGAGATAAATTAGCTGACTTTCAACTTTTGGTAAATAAATATTCGTAACTGGCGATATAGTTTTATATAGATGATAACACTCGATATTCGACAGTAACTCATCATGGAAGAAAAACCACAATGAACATGAGTTTTCAATAACTCTTTAACTGCAGCTCTTTTTTTCCTTATTCTGACCCCTTCTACCTACTCACTGTAGGTGTAGTGCGTTATTGTTGTACCTGATCGCACTGTGACGCACGGACACACTCGGTAGGACTCCTCAGGACGAGGGATCGGACCGGTTACATCACACAACACACAACAGACAGATATCCGTGCCCCCGGCGGGATCCGAACCCGCAATCCCAGCAAGCGAACGGCCGCAGACCTACGCCTTAGACCGCGCGCCCACCGGGATCGGCTTATTGAAATACTTTTCGTGAAAATTTCATTATCTGACATTACAAGCAATTACCTTAGTCAATGTCAAAAACAAAAATCCTGTTAAACCGAATTCTGATTTCGAGATTTACCAAACGCAGTCTCATTTATCGTATTGCTGCCATTTGGCTTAAAATACTGTCAAGTCACCTCAGCTTAATGGCACTTCACGAACCAGGCGCGTTATGTGAAATAGGTGATTACTTCTGAGCCTGAAGTTTTCGCACGGACGGGAGATAATTTGCTAAGTAACTGAATCGATTTGAGTCGAGTTGAAACAGACTTGATGAAATAAGAGGGTCTTTCAGATTCATTAGACTCACGATACTGAATGTGACGCAGGTTTTTGAGAATTATAGACAAGACAAGTGAATGTATTTCTGCAGGAAATTAGTAAGTGAATCTCCATTTGACTTGACTGCACGTGATTCTGGAGTACGACAGCAGCCAGGGACTTGAAGTCAGTGCGACATTCGGCAGTCCATAATGCCAAGTGAGGGCGAAAGGTGATCATCAGTAGTGCACCACACAGAATTTGTGATTATTCTGTGACGAAATATTTGAAGATGAGAACTTGTGATTCAACAGAATACAATAAGGAGCATCGCGAGATATCTCATTCTAGGTAGCTGGACACTTTGACGAGACGGGTATTTTCTACTCCCGATTATGTCTGGAATGTCACTGCTACATGAACCTGCTAGTTCCAGCATTTGTTTCATACATATTAGTATTTACTTAAAGTTGCGATGGCCCCATATTATGCATTCCGCAACTGTACTGCGCACTGCTCTGAATAAGATGAAAACTGAGGGCTCTGGCAACATTCCAGTTCCGATAACTTTCTTATTCATCGAAAGGCTGAACAAGTACTTGTGGAGGTACGCTTCTTTCAATGTACTGTGTTTGGATACGTAAACTTTTATACTTGATTCACATTAACTGTGGAGACAGCACAACAAAATTCCGGGCAGGCAGCGACAGAATTCTGGCTTCCTGTTCGCTTTCAGCACCACAGCAACCACACCGCATCTGTGACAAACATTCTGTTATGCAATATTGAAAGAAATGCTTTAAGCCTGCAATATGACACTCACGGAGATTGTAGGAACTTCTTTGCGGTTTTGTATCTCTTTATTTTGTGTTTCAATTTCCTGTCTCTTCGTATGTATTATCAGGAAGGACGTGCCATAGTTAAAGCGGTTTGTCCATGGCTCCTCACCGCGAAGACCAGGTGTCATTTCCTGGTTAGTCGATGAGGGATTTATGGCAGACAAAGTGGTAATGACGCAGAATTTTCTCCGAGTATTTCGGTTTTCCCGTCATTGTCATTCCAAGAACGCTCCGTATTTATTCAATCGTCAGTCTCCTATGCTGTAGCCTATAGTTCAGCTATTGAGAGCACCGTCAAGTTAGGCTTATTATCGACAGAGGCAATCAGTAGCACACTCTCATTTTTCTGTCGAAGATATTAAGCTGTAATGTGACATTGACGCTGTGTGAATAGTTTCGTAGTATTTAACTAATTACAAGTTAGGTCAAGGATTTTAACAAAAATATTTTAGTGTACCAGATGACTATGGGTTGTAATCTTCTTGACTGTATGCTGAAAAAATCCTGTAGTTTTATAAGAATTATGCCTAATGTGTGAGGAGTTGGTATTCAGACTACGGGTACTTAGAGTCTAATTTGCTAATTTGCAGGAGTTCCAAATAATCTGTGCTTGCGTTATGTATATTTGTCGGTCATCACTGGTACAACGAACTGTTTCACTGCGACTCTAATTAGTGACTTCTGCTCTTCTGAACTAACTTCGTACCTCGTCATGAAGGAAGTGATAACAGTCTGAAATCTTCTTGCCTTATGAGAGGAAACATTCCGTTGCAGATTGTAGGCTTCAGAAACTGCAAGTTTCTTCGCGTGGACGTGGGAAGGACAAAGAATATTTACTGTAATAGCTTGTCGCTCCGCATGTAACCGGAAATGTTTCAACAAATGAAATAGAGATTGCAGCCTGCACAGCTAACAGTACATTCACGTAACAGAAATTCCCAGCATGGAAATTAGAACACAGGTGATTAAGAATGTTGTATGAATCGACAATTAAAAACGTTTGCTGAAAAAGTTCTCTCCTATTCGATGAGAGACTTTATGCACGGAGTTCCTAATGTAACTTCATAATGTAAATTATTCTTTAATAGTTACTAAATTTGCCGCAAATTTCATTTTAATTTGGTTCTAGAGCCATGTTTCGATGTTGTTATTGCAGGTTTTACCGTTGAAGCTGCTTGGCTGCACTGTGTATTGTTGACACAATTTCATAGCGAGCAAAATGCGTAAATACATAATGAATTTTTAAAGAGTTATATGTTGTCAAAGTGTACATTTGCTGTACATTGATTTGGATATCATAACTGCTGGTTTAGTATTAGAACATCCGTTAGAGTATAGAAAATGTTGAGCGTTGGCTTGCTGTAGCTGCGGCCCAGCAATTGGGCCGGGGGTTGCTTTCCTATATTTGCCAGATATTCACTTCCAAAGGTACATTCTACAAACTGAAACAGCCTGAAGCAGTCGTTATAACAACTTAATAAGCCAACAGTAACGGGGGGGGGGGCAAAATCCTCACTGTGTTGTTCAGTTTTTTTCCCCCCTCAAAACCGAGACAAACACAACGACAGCAACAACCTTGGCAACGTGGAATGAGAAAGTATGCTATTATTGGCTAGTCGAGCCTGGACCTGCCGCTTATATCGTATATCTGTTAACGGCCCCATTTGACTCGAGATTTAATTGCTGTGGCCGCGACTGCTTCATATACAGTCTAACTCGGTTATAACCTCATAAAATCCCCCCCCCCCCATTGACGAAAGAGGAATGCAACTCACTCAACCCCGACACTATAATTTGCACTTCATTATTCTGATCCAAGAGAACTGTTTTCATATTTCCTGAGGTAGAGTTTACAGTAGGAGTTTAATGCTTGTGGTGATGATGCTGACACCTGACTAAGCTGCATTACAACATCTTCCAAATATTTTGTCATCTTTACAGAGATTTGATTTTGTAATAAGAGCTTGTCTGTAAGATAACCGACCGTTCTGCGTGTTGGTCGGATGTTGCACTCGTTACAAGCCTGCTGCATAACACTTTGGTTCTACCATGACGAATGGCTGAATATCTAATTTTGTCGCCCTTTGTAGATATTCGTATGCTTACCTCGGTATATCCCCAACACAGTCAAGCTCGTTCGTAATCCTGCGGAGCGCGTATTCAAAACGCTTCTTTCTTCCGGCCGTCTGTAAGCATGTAATGAATAGAGAAACGCTCTTCAGTTTATCGTGAAAATTATATTACACATTATCACTGCATTTTTAAACATATTTCAGTTCAAAAATCTACTTACTTCTGGGATTTTACGCAGCGTAGGTTGGTAGTTTGTTTTCGATGTTTCGGGACATACTGTCGGTCTCATTTTGAAATTATTCATTCCGTGCATTCTGCTTAATATTCATGTGTGAAACCAAGTCAATAAACAAGTTACAAGCATACGTAGACGTATGGTCTTTCACAACTAACTTGCTGAGGTTTCGTACGGACTCCCTGACGAAGCCACAGGCATGCCGAAACATGAACGCGTGGTGAAAGACCATACTTTAGGTCTGTGCGTACCTTGGGAATTGACTTGGCTTTATAAATGAATGCTATTGACCCCATCTTCAAAGGTCAAGCGGTCCAAGAAGAATTCCGGGAACACTAGGTACGCAGTTAAACATGAACCGGCATGGGCGGTGATTGGTTCTCAGAGAACTTAATGTTAGCAAATTGGGTTAGAGGAGAGGGAAGCAGTAGTCGAGTTGCCTTGGTCTACCCTGTGGCAAAACGGCCCCGGAACATGAAGATGGGACCGATAGGTTGTCCCGAAACATCGGTAACAATCTGCAATTCTACGCTCTATAAAATCCCAAAAGATCAAGGATCTCATTTACACCATGGTGAAAGCCTGAAGTCAAACATATTTCAATTCATGTCATTCAGCAGACATTCAGAATTCAGCCAGGCACCCAACCCCTTCAAACATTCCCATAGATCTCCCCTGTTTACTAAATGAAAGTAAATGTATGTTTATATATTCGCAACGTTGTCTGTAATCCCATTCTCAGAAACTCATATTAATGTCGTTATCAATGTATTAAGCAAGAAACTCGCTTTACGAATTTGAAGGCGAAAGGCGAACCACAAGTTACAAAACGGCTGCCGAAACGTGTTGGAATGCGGTAAAACGTTTTCATCAAATTTGTCTTTACAATGCATTTTTTTCCATAATATCTGCGCTTTGAGAAGAATTAACACAAATACCACAAATCATTTACAGTTACAGTAGCTGTAGTTGGCATATGTATGAAACGCAATTTGCAATGATTGCAATGATTTGCTCGCATCACATTCGCATGTCTCCAGGCGATACAGTACCACAGTCAGTAATATCTGTAACCTGGTCATCTCTACATTTGCCAAGGGATGTATTCGTAAAAGTTTGCTTTCATGGTTAAATAAATGACTGATTTGTAATTATCAGTTCGGGGCCTCCTCCGAGGGAATCGTTACGCAGCTAGACACACGCAATACATTTTATTTGAGACAAATAACAATACAGCAATGAAGAAATTTACACATATATGTAACGAGCAGTCTTTAAGGAGATTTCGCAAAGCATTTCGTGGAAAGCGTTCACAAACTCTGTTACGTCTGTCCGTTCGCCTGTCTCTCTGCCCTACAGAACAGCGCAACTTCCACCAGTAAGATAAAAAAATTAAGATTGTTATTTAAGTTGGCAGTACATTCCGATTTTGGATAACATTGAACTAAAGCAGCGAACACTCTACGCTCTGTATTTACATTTATACGACTATACTCTATATGAAGGAAGGCACTGTGTTCTCCGTGAGGTACAAACTCAGAACTTGAGATTGAAACATTTCGTCTTTTAAGAGACACGTACAGAAAGAATGATATTTCGGCCTTCAAGAGATAAGTACCGGAACCACAATATCTCATGCTTAAGGAGCATGTAGGGGCAGATATAGCCTTATGTATTAATGTATAGAATTTACTGTCTGCAATCCAGATGTATACTCATGCACAAGGTAACAGTAAAGTTATCCCTCAGCACAAAATTAGAGCATATGGAAGAATGAAGTTAGAGCTTCGTCCTTTCTTAACCTCGGCAATAGGTGTAAGTAATTGGCCAGCTTTATGCTCGGGTCATATTATCCCAGGGAATGAACACCGCTATGTAGAATTGTGGGAGTGCCCCCTGGGCCAATGTGGAAAGTCTAGAGAATAGACAGATCCTTTGCTCCTACTAACAATCGAACCAGGATTCGTAGCCAGTTTTCCCCATAGCCTAGTTTCTTTAATTATCCCAGTATGATAGGATTCTATTGGAATTGCGGTGGTTGTTTGAGCTATTATTTCAAATACGTGAAAAGGATATCTCGAACTTCACGAGATAGGCCTGAGTAAACGTTATCAACCAAGATGTCGTGGAAATAGTTTCCAATATAAGCACACAAATTATTCGACATTTAAATTCAAAAGACTGCGTTTAGCTTGCATTGAAAATATTCACAAATAAGAGACAATACTAGAGTGAGCAAAACCGAAAGTTTAGGCCCTGCGGAAATTCCCTAACTTGTTTTATTTTAGACTCGATGTTGGGAGTGACAGACTGAGAGTCTATAAGGTAATAAGGTCACTCACAAACATTCCGTTACGAGTCGTGTCCGGTTTCTTTGAATGCATTTCAGATATCGACGTTATATTCAGTCGGTTTCAAAACCGCATCATAGCATTTCAGCGTGACACAACTTCGGCGCCACCCGATGTGTGTCAGGAAGTCTTTCAGCTGTTTGTTCTCGTCAGAATTATAGAATTCTGTATGATGTAAAGAAACTGCTTCTTGCGGTCGTAACAAATTGACACTCACTGCTAATTTGCCACGTCACTGCAGAAGTCAAAACCCACTTTTTGTCTTCGAAATCTTACTTGTTAAATTAAACTTGCATTCTGCAACACTGGAATTTCCCAGGCTGTGTGAATATCGCATTGTCGTGTTTATCCTACTGCTCGCTTATTCCTCCCTTCTCTCTTTACAGGTGTCTTCCTTATATCTTTCTCTTTGCTCTTTCTTTTCTCAATATATTTGGCTCTTATTCTACTTGTATATCTTCATCCTTTCTTATCCTACGGCACAAGATGCAAGCGAGGGATCAGCAAGCCGCACCGGCCGCTTTCCACCCTGTTTCCACTGAAAAAGGGGCTAGATGGGGCGAGGTCCGATCTAAACACTCTTCCAGAGAAAGCGATTCCCTCCTCCGTGGATAATCCCACCATTATGGCTAGGTCGCGCAGCCTATAGCCTAATCTCTATACTGACTGAAATAATCGGCTTCCCTTTTGGCCTACTGACAGGAGAAGAGAAGAACAGCGTCGAATGAGAACGTGTTAAGCTACATAAAACATTGCATAAACACGTACAATTTTGTGTGAAGTGTGGAGAGTGTCGGTTTGTGCCTTGCAAATGAGACGGAATGCAGAAGGTTGCGTTTTCGGCCTCTACCTATTTATTAATTTTAGAAATGATATTGTAGAAAGTAGAAGAGATGCACGCTTCAGTAAAAGTAGGGCTAAATAATCCCAGACTCTGATACGCCGACGATCTTTTTGTGGCCCACTTTACTACTCGAAGACTGCAGAAGAAAGCTGATTTAGTTCATAAATACTGCAGAAGATAGAATTTGATATATAATCTGAACAGGTATATGGTAGTATATTTAGCAGACGAGGGAATTTAAAGGAAACAGGGGCATGGAGAATGACGGACAGAATATCGAGTCGGCACAGAAATTATCTACGAGTATTTAGTAGTGTTTATGTACCGCACATGGGGAAGGACCAAAAAATATAGCCAGGAGCGAAAAAGACTGAACACTTTTACTTATGGATAAACACGTAACAGTAACCACAGTATAAAGGCTCGTATGTTGGAAATAATTGATGAATTGTGTGAATCTCATGTTACATACAGGAAATATGTGCATTAAATGAGGACTGGACAGAAGCAGACAATTTGCGTGGTACCTTTTAGTGTTGCAAGCAACTAATTGGGCTTCCGAGTTGTGCAGCAAATAGATATGACGCGGTGGAACGTGGAAGAGGGAGTAAGAAATGTATGGTTATGAGAATGATAAAGAAAAACTCTACTGGCTGAAGATTATGAGTGTGGATGCCAAAGAACGAAAAGCCATGTGATTTTGAGAAGTTTGAACAAGGACCTGAACCATACACGATTAACATACGTGTGCTTGAATTACGAGGAGTGTAATGTAAGAGAAATAACTAAGCTGGGAAGAGAAAGTTGTAATGATGCGGAAAGGAAGAAGGAGGTATGTAAAATGCCGGAAAATAATTTATTAGTACTGCATTGAGACACGAATTTTAGTTGGGACAATGATCATGTGTAGACTGTTGTAATGGGAGGGAAAGAAACGTGTTAGCGTGGTTGTAAGCAGAAGTGTGGAAACTGAGAGTGACTACAAGGTACATAAAAAAGGCAGATGTCCTTTACTTTCAGGCACATAGGATGTCCAACTATATTGAACTGGAAACACACAAGCAAATGGAGCAACTAATTCATGAGTAATAAACAGTTGGAAATGATTGAGGATGAAGACCATATTCAGCAGTAAAAATAAAGAAGACTTTAGTAATGTAGGTAGTTATTCAGATAAGATAAAAAATAAATGGTCAGGTACAATAAACATAGTGTGAATAGGGGTAATAACGTAGTTAATTTATGTGGGTGTACCACAGTGGTAGCTCGATATTAATTGTTTGATAGAATGGAGAAGGGTCAAGTACAAAGCTTAAAATCAATAACGTATTATTATTATTATTATTATTATCATCATCTTCTTCTTCTTCTTCTTCTTCTTCATTATCATGATCATCCGACATCCGTATTTCGCATTTGTAACATGGCTGAAATTACGTGTTCCTTTCCGATGTTCCTACGGGCTATGTATCTTCTAGAGAATATCCACAAAAAACTTCACACATTCACAGTGACACACGCAACAAATGCGGCGTACGTAGACCTTCACACCTAAATCAGTCGAAAGAAAAACTTTCAAACGTTTGTTTCAAGCGAACTGCATCGTATTTGTTGTGGCCACTGGCGCTAAATTCCATCAGATTTCAAAATGGCTACCCTGCAACAAAAATTTCGTATTTCCTGAATTTGGCAAAGACAGAACCAGCAACAGCCATGAAACATGCATTTAGTACAGATTTTACCTGCAGCCAACCAGCCGAGTATCCATTTACGCCAAGTGCAAAACATTTGATCAGAAAGGATGTATTTTCAAAGCCAAAAGGCCTGTTTCCCCTCCTGTGTCCAATACAACTGCGGACTGTGTTCGGGCGTGTATCCACAGCAGCAGCAGAGGTGTTTGCTTCTGATATTGTGCGTGAAAAGCATACAGCACAATTGTCATTGACTCTTTCCTTGCCACATGTGGCTGAGAATGACACTTTTGCTGTGGGGTAGCCTTTCTCAAAATTAGTGGCATGTAACGGCTTCATCGAGCAATACTGATGGCCCTGGTTATTTGAAACTAAACTTCCTGTATCTTTTGATGTAGGCCTGAAATTCCAAGTACGCCGCCATTTTGAAGACGTGAAGTTCCTTTGTGAACTTTCTGTGTTTTGGCATAGGAACAACCTTACTGTATCTTCAAGCACATTACCTGCACTGATGTTTATCTCTGTCAGCTACAGACCCGTGTATGGAATAAATGAACATCAGGTCCAGCGAGGGACGAACTGTGCGTTGTTTTCTTCAGTGAATCGTGTTCCCGCATCCTGTCACTTCCGAGTTATTTTTCTTCGGTCTGTGGCTTGATGACCTGCACTTTCACTTCGATGCGCCAAAGCTATTATAATAGCTAGCGACGGTCAGATCTTGAAGTTAAACCCACCCGTAGGAGCCATATTAACACGGCCGGAAGGTGAATGTCTAACGCTTTCTTTACTATGAAATTGCGAACTTTGCTTTCGATGCAACGCAGTTCTTGTACAGTCAAGGAAATGGGACTTGCCTTAGGATTTATGCGGTAGCAAACACGAGATCGTCTGCTGAAAATCTTCGCCGTTTATGGCAACAGACTAAACAAACAGTGACGGTTTGGTTTATGACATCATTTTTTTAAATCGTTATTGACAACGAAAATTGGAATGAGGGGTTATGTTGCAGTATCTACCGTAGATACAACGAGACTTCAAAATAAGTTCGACAAAATATGTTCTTAAGCTTTGAGAATTCTAATCTTCCTTAATTAATGTCCTTACTTTTACGGCGATGCACGTTATAGTCTTCAAACTAAACCGAATACTAATTAATGTTGTGTCGTGCAATTAAACAAGTATACCCGTTGGCAGTCAAGGCGGAAAATATTTTCACTCCCCTAATTTTCATTGTCTAGCCTGCCCAACAGGTCCATAGCCTCTTCAAAAATTCATATGGTTCTGTTGTGGACACCGTCTCAGAATGACCTCGCTCTCCATATGGTCCTGTTGTGGACACCGCCTCAGAATGACCTCGCTCTCCGTACGGTCCTGTTGTGGACACCGCCTCAGAATGACCTCGCTCTCCATACGGTCCTATTGTGGACACCGTCTCAGAATGACCTCGCTCTACATACGGTCCTGTAGTGGACACCGCCTCAGAATGACCTCGCTCTCCATATGGTCCTGTTATGGACACCGTCTCAGAATGACCTCGCTCTCCATATGG
>Ga0123357_10004122_pt1 | contig 16941 bp, 17 predicted proteins | sample TergutEmb28metaG_FD_89873 | JGI IMG/M metagenome (GOLD analysis project Ga0123357, IMG submission 89873) | Embiratermes neotenicus P4 segment gut microbial communities from Petit-Saut dam, French Guiana - Emb289 P4 | ecosystem: Host-associated > Arthropoda: Insects > Digestive system > Gut ... | reverse complement strand
CCAACCATATTAGCCCGTAGGGCTTTCATTGTGAATGTCCTAACGGACAAGATTTGTCGTCTGGAATTGTATTCTATTGATATGCAAGCCCTAACGGGCTACCGCTTATCCAAAACTCAGGTTATTAAGATGATTATATCATTTCTAAATTTGGATTGCTTTGTTCCTCGCAATGACGTGAAACCCGATGGCAATACGTCATTGCGAGGAACGAAGCAATCTTATTCATTGTAACTTATATAATAAGCGCCGGTTTGCTTATCGAACCGGATATCCTGTTTATTGAAAAAACGGGAAAATACACCGTTGATAATTAAATCTTCAGGTATTCCCGAAGTGAAAGGTTGAACTTTGTCTATTAACCAAAAACGGTCGCCCAAACGCATGGCAATTTCAATATCATGCGTTGAAAGTAGTATGCTTTTTTGTTCTTTTGAAGCTAATTCTTTTAACAGGTACATCATTTCGATGCGGCTATTTATATCTAAGAAAGCCGTTGGTTCATCCAACAAAATAATCGGACATTCCTGCGCCAAGGCTTTAGCAATCATCACTTTTTGTCGCTCTCCATCGCTTAGTTCCGACACATAAGCATCGACTTTATGTGAAATTCCTACTTTTTCTAATGAATTCCAAATAATCTCTTTATCGTGTTTTTTCAATGAACCGAAAAAGCCTGTGTGAGGATGCCTTCCGAGCGAGACCAAATCAAAAACGCTAATACCGCCGGCATAAATTTTGTCGGTCAATACCAAACCAATCAACAAAGAGCGTTCGGAATCGGAATAACTGTCGATAGGTTTGTTGTCATATAAGATTTTTCCTTCCAGTGCGGGTTGAAATCCTGCCAATGTGCGCAGTAATGTCGATTTACCGGAACCATTAGCTCCGAGCAAACAAGTTACTTCTCCTTGGTAAAGCTCCTGATTGATATTATTTTTAATCAACTTTTGCTTTCCGTGTTTAAGAAAATAGCCTATGCTTAAGTTTTGTATATTTAGGGGTTGTGTCATGTTAATTTAATTGAAGTATTGTATATTTTTCCGATTGATAATGACGTATATAATAATGGGAGCGCCGATTAAAGGTGTAATAGCGTTAAGCGGTAACACTTTCTCCGAAAAAGGTAAAATAGTCATTATGCTACATAATAAAGCTACGATACTTCCCGATAGTAAAGTTATCGGTACTAATGATTTATGATTGGAAGTGCCAAGCAGCAAACGGGCAATATGAGGGACCGCTAATCCTATAAAACTGATTGGGCCGCAAAAAGCGGTGACCGTACCGGTGAGTAGGCCTGTACATAACAAAATCGACAAGCGTGAACGGGTGATATTTATCCCCAGATTGGCGGCATATCTTTCTCCTAATAGCAATGCGTTGAACGGTTTTATTAATAGGATTGAAAGAATTAATCCGGTAATAATTACTCCGGAAAAGAACGGAATTTGTTTCAACGCAACGCCTGAGAAATTTCCCATCCCCCACATAACAAAGGAACGAACTCCTTCGGCGGTTGCAGAAAAATTGAGAATGGCGATTCCGGAAGAAGCTAAATATCCCATCATCATTCCGATGATTAGAATCATAATTGAGTTTTTGACTTTGGTAGAAAAATAAATTATAAGCCCTAACATAACCAAAGCGCCAACTAATGCCGAAAGTACTATTGACAAATTATTACCAAGAGATATGTTTCCGAATCCGATGTTTCCACCGAAACAAAGCATGATGATGGCAACGCCTAAATTAGCTCCGTCGCTGATACCCAAAATAGAAGGCCCCGCCAACGGATTTTGGAAAAGTGTTTGCAACATTAATCCACATACCGCCAAAGAAGCGCCTGCCAGCAGAGCAACAATTGCTTGAGGTAAACGCGATTGTAATACAATGTTTGTCCATGCTTGCCGCTCCACTTCTTTTCCGCAAAGAATATCTATTATCTTACCTGCGGGAATAGAAACCGAACCGTAAAACAAATTGGCAAAAAACAATACCACAATTAAAACTAATATGACTGCGTAAATCGCTGTTTCTTTTCTCATCTTTTTGTTTTTATATAGAGGCATCCTTTTCGTCCCATCTCTCTATTAAATTCCTTTCCACATCTACGTAGAAAAGTGTTTATGTACTGAATAAAATCATGAGGAATATATCCTTTTTCCCAAATAATCAATCAACTTTTGTGTAAATTCACAAATATAATTATTGTCAAAATTACAAATAGAAACAAGAGTTAATATGGTTTTGAAAATAATTGCAGATTAAGTTGTGATACTCTTTGTTTTGCGATATTGATATATTCTTCTGAAATATCAATTCCTATTGACTTTCGGTTTAAATCGTGAGCTACTTTATTTGTTGTTCCGGACCCACAAAAAGGGTCAAGCACAATGCCATCAGGCGGACAGGTTGCTAAAATCGGAATTTTGCACAAATCTTCAGGATATACAGCGTAATGTTTTTCGCGATTTTGTGTATCTTCGGGTAAAATTTCCCAAACATCGGTTGGTAAGGAACCATTTTTATTATATAACAGAAAATAATAGCCTTTCTCTTTCAACTCTTTGGCTCGTCCTGAAACACGCTCGGAATCCGAATGTGTTGCTCGCTGTTGATTACGAATTATCATTCTGAAATCGGGAATTTCGCTCTTTTCAACTTTTTGTAAAACTTGCTGTAAATCTTGCATTGCATTTGCTTTTTCTTTTTTTGAAAGTGAGGTTGATAATTCAATTTGCCGTTTGTATCTTACTCCAGAGACACCTGAAGCCGAAACAATAGCGCCATTACGTACTGTTGTAGTTTGCGGATTTAATCTAATTGCTTCATCATTGTAATAATAAGAATTGTTTTTGACGAAGTGAAAAATAATCTCGTGAATATTGCGTAATTTGTCAGACGAACTATCCATTGCTCCTTTGTGTTTATTCCAAATCACATCATTCCGCAAAATCCAACCTTGCTCATCCATCATTCTAATTGCGATTCGCCAAGGAATACCTTGCAAAGATTTATTTTTGTAAGTATCTCCGATATTCAGCCAAAAAGAACCTGTATTTTTCAATACACGATATAATTCTTTTGTGATTTTCAATAAGTTATCAATAAAATATTCAGGCTTATTTTCTAATCCGATACCACCATTTTCATAGCAACGTTGTCCCCAATAGGGTGGACTTGTCATAATGCAATCAACGGTATCATTAGGAATTGTTTTTAGAATAGCCAAAGAATCACCTATGCGAAAATCAGGGTAAGTAGTAACTTGTTCAATTAATTCTTCATATTTTTGTAATGCTATTGCTGCGCTATTCATTTCGGAACTTATTATTTTGTAAAATTACACCTTTTTTTGTGTTGTTCGTCTATTTTGCTTTCATTTCTCGCTTCATTGTTCACCGTACTTCCCTTGCTTGCATATAATAAATCATTCTTGTATAATTGCAAAAAATGTTTCGTCTCTTTCTTGTATTCCTAATTCGGGATGAAAGATATGAATCAAATCGCTTAAAACCCAATCGGGATTCATTACACCGGTTTCGTAATAGTCGTTTTTTACTGTGTTGGAAAGAATAATCTTTTTTTCTTTCCATGCTTTGAAATAACTGTAGGGTTCAAAATCTTTTTTTAGACCTTGATAAGTTATATCATTGTTGGAGCGGATAATCCAATAACCGGCATTTTCGGCTTTATCATAAACCGTTTCATAACTGAGTTCCAAAGAGCCGGTTTCGGGTGTGTCTTTCCAGATGTAATCGGCTCCGGCATCTTTGAGGAAATGCGCCATATAACTGTTACCTCCCGGTATCCACCATGTTTGGCCATATTTTTTCTCACAAAAAACCGTAGGACGGAAATCTACAGTTTTCGTTTTTTCTGCTAATTGAGTATAACGTCCGGCAATATCATTTATAATTTTTTCTGCTTCTTTGTCTTTTTGCAGGAAAGCTGCAATGAAACGAATCCACTCGGCTCTTCCTAAAGGCGTATTTTCCATGTAAGCAGCGTTTTCGACGATGGCAATTCCGGTTGCTTCAAGATTTCCATATCCCACTCCCTGAAACGGAGAAACGATGATTATATCAGGGGAAACTTCTATTAATCGTTCGATATTCAAAGCTGTAGATTGTCCGATGTCTACAATTCTACCTTCTTTCAATCCTTTTACAAGAAATGGGGTTTTCACATAGTTTGTTTCGGCAATGGCTTTTATTTTATTTTCATCTCCCAAGCTTTGGATAATTGAAGCGTCTATGGAAGAAAGACAGGCAATATTTTCAACGGGAATTTTTATGACGGTTCCCTTGGGAAGATTTTCGGGCTGGGGTTTTGTCTTATCAACTAAAATATAATTATGTAATATTTTAGTGGTATCCCAAGGGTTTTTCACCCTCACTTCGGTATAGTTTTCATAATAATTGATAGAGAAACCATGAGCATATTGTATTATGGCGGATGCTTCAGCTTCTTGCGCATTTTCTTTTTTATTGACACAAGCTGTTATCGTGAAGAAAAACACAGAGACACAGAGACACAGAATTTTTATTTTATTTCTCTGTGTCTCTGTGTCTCTGTGTTTTTCTATATTAATTTGTATATTTTGCCGTATCATAAAAACAAAAAGCAAAAAAGCAAAGCCGGAAGGTCAACATCCATCCTTAACTTTGCTTTTTTCTTGAGCCTCTTGTCGGATTCGAACCAACGACCCCGAGATTACAAATCACGTGCTCTGGCCAGCTGAGCTAAAGAGGCAAAAAAGGGTAAGCTTACTATATCGCGCCGCTACAACCAACTACCCTTGCTGCGATCAAGCCCTGGGGGATTCGAAGGGAGCTGGCCGTATAGGACCTACCCGGGTGCAAAAGTACGACAATTTCTCTAAACTACAAATTTTCTTTATACTTAAATGCGTTGCTTAACTAAACGACATTGATTTGTTAATTAAAAGTTTTCGTATTAAATTTGCGAAAGGATTTTTGAAATAAGTAAAAAATGATTTATATGAATTCCTCATTTCATTTTTCATCAGCACAGGAAATTACTCCTGCTATTTTAGAAATAATAAAAAACGCTTATCAGGAAAAACCTGTTTCACTTTATGTTCGAGATGAGGAGCCTTCTGTGCCTGAATGGCAAAAAGTAGAAGTAAGGCGCAGAGATGCAATTTTAGGAAATAGCCTCGATAATTTGCTTGATTGTGATGTAGTTATGAGCGAATTGGAAAGAGAACTCGAAACGTTGTGAAAGCAAAAAGATTAATTTCCGAATACGAGACGTGGCACATCTTATACGGTGCTGTTACGATATTCTTCAATATCAAATAATTATGTCAGGTTTAAATCTTCCTTCTTTTGACCTAAAAATAAAAAAACAGAATAACAAAAATTATGTTTTTGACCGTTTGAGGAAGCAATTTACAAGATTGACCCCGGAAGAATATGTCAGGCAACATTTTATTAATTACCTGATAGAATATAAAAATTATTCGGAAGCGTTGATGGCCAACGAAGTTGTTATCGAAGTCGGCAATATGAAAAAACGTTGTGATACGGTATTATATGATAAATTTTTAAATCCGGTGCTGATTGTTGAATATAAATCGCCGGCGGTAAAAATTACTCAGGAAACATTTGACCAGATTGTAGTATATAACACAACTTTGCGGGTTCCCTGGCTGATGGTTAGCAATGGGTTGGAACATTTTTGTTGCAGGATTGATTATGAAACAGGCAGTTATGGATTTCAGCCGCAGATACCTTATTATGATGAATTGTTCTGAAAGTAATAATATCTCGTTCGACTAAATACATGTTTTTGAATGTTGTATGTTAAAATAACATATTTAAATACAAATTATATATTATAAATGTATATTTACGTGTTAATTGCTGATGATTAAGATTGTAGATAATATTAACGAAATAGTGAAATATAATTATGAAATGCTTATCGTTTATAGCAAATCAATCAATCAAATTGATTATTGCAGTGGTGTTTTTTACACTCACAATTAATGCAAAGGCAAATCCAATAGCTATCTACCCGCCGGAGTTTTTTGTTTCGGAGCTGAGGTTTGATTCATCCGGAGAATGGGTTATTGAATTGAGCAGTATCTACTTTGACATTCCTGAAGCCGTTGACAGTGTTTGTATAAGCACATCAAGCGGAAGTGTAAAATGGCTTATACCTGTTGATGACGAGTGGTATCCTGGTGGGCAACGAGTTTTTACCTTACGAAATGACAGTTTAGATTCTGATTTAGTCGTTCGCCAAGAAGGAGATTTTGTGCAAGTAACAACATATTACAACGAATCATGGTGGGGCGGTAGTATAGCTCACACCATGACTTTCGGTGATTATCAGGGAGCAACAGTACGCAGTCCAAAAGAAGGAGAGGCAATTGTACATGTTCCTTATTATACTAATGCGCTTGTTTACGAATCTTGGGATAGCGGTGGGTGGTGCATTCCTCAGTCATTTCATAGCGACCTATATGCTATAGCAACGATTAGCGAATCTGATGAAAGGAAGGTATGTGCCGGAAAAGTTAGGGTTACAATTCATAATCCCACTAACCAACCGTTTTCCGAATCCACAATTCAATTGAGAGATGAACGTTATTATATGTTTTTTGATATGAAACAGCAAAAAGATGGTGTGTATGAGGGAAATGTTTATGCCTGTAATTATAACTTGGACAAATTGCTTCCGTGGGTAAGTTTGTGTACAGACTATCATTATCGAAGGCAAGATTACTGGACAATTGCTCCGGTTCAGTTTGAGATGGAAAAAGACTCCGTTGTCTTTCTTGATATTTATATAAGTGATCATGTCGGTATTAAAACTGTTAAAACAGAAGAAGATCATGTTTTAAAAATATACCCGAATCCAATTGTCGAAAATTCTTTTTATTACGAAACGGTATTACCTGTCAAATCAACAAATAGCGTCATTGAGATTACGGGATTAAACGGGCAAAAGGTAGAGCATTATCTCATATTGGAAAACAAGGGAAATATAAAACTTCCTTCAAATATTCTTCAGGGAATTTATACAGTATCTTTGATTGTCAATCAGAAGAATTATGCTACGGTAAAAATAGTAGTTCCATGATAAGGCTACGGGCAGCGGTTTGGGGGATTATTCTACTGATAGGTATTTTGCCGGTATATGCACAGGAAAAAATCTCTTTTTTTGAAGAACATATTGACTTTGAACTTGATAGCGCCTATTTCAATATCAACGGAATATATTCTTTTTACAATCCGACAGATACAGAAATCAATCAACGTATTATTTTTCCGGTTGCAGTAGAGATGACTCAAGTTGACTCTATCGACATAATTAATTTGAATGATCTGAACCGAATTCAATTTCAACGGTTGAAAAAAGCCTTTACATTCTTTATCAATATGCCACCACTTGACACGGTGGATGTAAATATTTTTTATAAACAAAAGACAGCAAAAGAGAACACCTATATTATTACATCCACGCAATCGTGGAAACAGCCTTTGAAACAAGCAGTCTATACATTAACTACTTCTTTGCCGATGGATGAAGAAAAGTTTTCATATCCTTCTACTTCCAAAGAAATAATCAATGGTAAAATCCTCTATCGCTGGGAAAAAACAAATTTTATGCCTGATAAGGAATTTGAGATGATTGTGGACTAAGTATCTCTAACTTATTTCGCTTGTTCGATTTGCAACGTTTTAGTCGGTTGGTCGCAAACTTCTGTTGGCCCGAAATATTGAATTGGTCCCGCGTAAACATAATCCGTATGGATAGCCCATGAATCTCTTTTTGCAGCAAATTCTTTGAACGGCGCTCCATCTAATTTGACTAATGCTTTCTGGATAACAGGCTTCATTTCGCCATGACGACGCTCCATATTCATCATCATCGTGATGGGTACTCCGCCGGCAATCCATTCTGCCGCAGGCGCTGTCGTGTTGCGTACAGATGACATATAACCGGTTTTTCCTGCACCGATCAATCCAGCTGCCGTATAGCCTAATGAATAACAATAGTCGGCATCGTAGTTGGAAGGAGCCGCACAACGACCTTCGTAACCGAAAAAATGCACTTGCGTCGCAAATTTTCCTTTAAATTTTCCTTGTTTAGCCCATTTGGAAAGAAGTTTGCCTACCATTTCAGCTAATAATTTTTCTGTTTCTATCAATGAAACCTGCACGTTTCCATGTGGGTCGCGATCGAGAGTCAACTGACGGGCGACTGCTTCCGGAAGACTTGCGTAAATAGCCGAATTTTCGGGAGAAAGTTTGCTGATAATATATTCTCTTTGCGCAGAACGTTTAATTATTTTGAATTCTTCTTCGTGATGAGCCAAATAATCGCTTAATTCCGCTATCAATTTTTTCATGGCAGGAATGAACTCGATTAAACCTTCGGGAATCAGTACCGTACCGAAATTATTTCCATCTTCAGCTCTTTTGGCTACTATTTCGGCAATGGAATTTATAACATCATCTAAAGATTGATTGTTAGCTTCTACTTCTTCAGAAATAATACAAATGTTGGGTTGTACTTGCAGGGCGCACTCCAATGCAATATGAGAAGCAGATCGCCCCATTAATTTAATAAAGTGCCAGTATTTGCGGGCGGAGTTACAGTCGCGCTGTATATTTCCGATTACTTCGGAATATACTTTACAGGCAGTGTCGAATCCAAAAGAAGTTTCGATCATTTCATTTTTCAGGTCTCCGTCGATTGTTTTAGGACAACCGATGACTTGCACTCCTGCATTGATCGATTTGTAATATTCGGCTAAAACACAAGCATTTGTATTTGAATCGTCGCCGCCAATAATCACCAATGCCGAAATGTTTAATTTTTTCAGAATTTCCAATCCTTTATCAAATTGTTCTTTGGTTTCTAATTTGGTGCGGCCGGAACCTATAATATCAAAACCTCCGGTGTTGCGATATTCATCGATAATATCGGCGGTAAGTTCCATGTATTTGTGGTCTATCAAACCTCCGGGGCCTAAAATAAATCCATACAGACGGCTATCTTTATTAAGATCTTTAATGCCGTCGAAAATACCGGCAATCACATTATGTCCTCCGGGAGCTTGTCCTCCGGATAAAATAACGCCCACATTGACAGGTTTGCCACCCATCGGTTTGTTACTTTCTACGAATTTGATAATAGGCATTCCGTATGTATTCGGAAATAATTTTTTAATTTCTTCCTGATGTGATACCGATTGAGTAGGAGTTCCTTCCTGAACAGCTACATTTCCTTTTAATACTTTAGGAACTTTAGGTTGATAAGCCGCACGGGCTATTTGCAAAGCGCTTTTTGTCATAATGGGGACTTTTGAATTATAAAATTTTTAGGATTTATATAAGGGTGGCAAATTTCGTAATTTTTTTTGAAATTCGTATGAATTGGGTATTATAATATAAAGATTTTCAGTAAATTTGTAGCTTATAGATGCAAGTGCTAATCTTTATATATAATTTTAGCAAGATTTAACAGGTTCTGTTTTTGCTGAAATTTAAAATACAGAACCTGGTGTGCGTGTAGGAGATCAGACCATTAAGTTTGTAAAACAATAAAAATATTAACTACAAAAATTATTCAAAATGAAAACAAAAAACATCTTATACGCTTTTTTAACCTGCGCTTTTATTCTTGGAACATTGACAATAAATGCACAAACGAAAGTTTATGTTCATAAAAAGAATGGAACAGCAGATGTATATAACATTGCCGATTTAGACAGTATTAATTTTACGCCTCCGGCTGAGATCAATTATTCGAATTTGGTGATAAATGAAGTAAACGGCGTTTCGGGTCAAAAGTGGGTGGAAATTTATAATAAAGGAGAGGTAGATATTCCGTTGGATGGCATAACCATACAGTATAGCAATTCTAATGGATCTTCGTTTTCTACACAATGGACTTTTGACGCTTCCGATATTATAACGGCTAAAGGTTATTACAGTAACAGTTCGGCATTAGCCAGTTTATCGGCCAACAATGGAAATGTAGTCGTTACAATCAATATGCCTTCTCCTTCAAACCAAGTGATCGACACTTACACTAAACAGATTGACATTAATGATGGTTACTCAGTAATTAAGAATGTTGCCCACGCACGTATTCCCGACGGTACAGGAGATTGGTATTATTTGGCAGGTAATTCTGCCGGTTCAAAAAATGCTACAAACGGCACGGGCACCTTCGGATATGTACAATTCGGCAACGAAATAAGTGCTGCTGATGGTTATACGCCAGGTGTTGATTACTCACAGTTGGTAATTAATGAAGTAGATGGCAACGGTAAATTTGTGGAAATTTATAACAAAGGAACACAACCTGTTCCGTTGATCGGAGTTAAGTTAATTAAAAATGAAAGCGCTATTTGGTGGACAGGCGGAGCAAGCGCTTCAATTGCTGCAGGTGGATTTTACACAATAGCACAATCGGGCGGCGCTGCCGGCGCTACCGAATATACCGGAAATGGCGGAATTTCGTCGCAGCAAAATCTAAAATTTGAACTCCAAGAGCCGGAAAACAATACATCTATAGATACATTTTTGCGTACCAATGGAAGTCTATTGGGCTACACTGTTACGCCTAACTACAGTAAAGATAGTGCAGCCGGTGGCGGAGGAATATATTCTTTCTCTCGTTGCCCTGATGGAACAGGCGATTTTAAACTTGCAGTTCCCAGTTGCAATGCATCCAATAATTCATCAGAAGGAGATATCATCACGAATCCGTAGTTATAATATTAGAATTCAACGAAGCTGTTTCAACTTTTGAGACAGTCTCTACCTGCAAAACACATCATCTTGTGAGCAACTATGGTATTTATTCTGCTAAAAGCATACATAAAATATATATTTTAGCGAATAATATTGAAATTATTCGCTAAAATATATATTTTTAGTATATTTGTAGCGAAAAATATTCATCATTATGAAAGAGGTGATTGGTAGAAAAACAGAGATAAAAAGGCTGACTGAATATGTGGAATCAAATAAAGCCGAATTACTTGCAGTTTACGGTAGACGCAGAGTTGGAAAGACATTTTTGATAAAACAGTTTTTCAATAAAAATTTCACGTTCTATTTTTCGGGAGCAGAAAATGCAAGCAAACAACAACAACTCTTTAATTTTACTACTGCCTTAAACGAATACAGCGGCGTAGAAAATCCTGTTGTTGATAACTGGCAAAGCGCTTTTGTGCAGTTGGAACAATATTTACGGAAAGTCAAAACCAAAAGCCGGAAAGTGATTTTTATTGACGAATTGCCTTGGTTAGACAATGCAAAATCGGGCTTTTTGTCGGCATTTGAATATTTTTGGAATACGTATGCTTCTGCTCAAAAAGAGATTTTTTTCGTCATTTGCGGTTCGGCTACTTCGTGGATTATGAACAAAATCATTAAAAATCGCGGAGGTTTACATAACCGGGTAACACGCCAAATATGTTTAGAGCCATTTACGCTAAACGAAACAGAGCAGTTTTTGAAATCAAAAAAGATAGCATTTTCCCGTTTTCAAATTGCCGAATGTTACATGATACTGGGAGGAATACCTTATTATCTGGAACAATTGGAAAAATCGTTGAGTTTGTCGCAAAACATTAATAATTTGTTTTTTTATAAGAATGCGACTCTGCGAGACGAATATTCAAAACTTTATTCTTCGCTTTTCAAATCGCCCGAAAAATATATGCAAATCGTTGAAGCGTTAGCAAAAAAACGCAAAGGTTTAACTCGCGATGAAGTAGTAAAATTTTCAAATATTTCCAATGGCGGCGGCTTGACAGCAATGCTCGAAGAGTTGGAACTTTGCGGGTTTATTTCGATAAATAATAACTTTACCACAAAAAAGAATCTTCAACTTTATCAGTTAACAGACTTCTATTCATTGTTTTATCTCAATTTTGTAAAAGACAAGAAAGGCACAAATAGCGATTATTGGAGCAGTTTAATCGACAATACAATTCACAAAGCATGGGCCGGTTATTCATTTGAATTATTGTGTCAGACACATATTCTTCAGATTAAAAGAGCATTAAGCATTGGCGGTGTGATTTCATATATTTCGGGTTGGAGAAGCAAAGATGTAGAAACCGGAGCACAAATAGATTTGCTTATTGACAGAAACGACAATATCATAAATCTTTGTGAAATGAAATATACAACCAAAGAATTTATAATTACAAAAAGCTATGATGGAAATTTACGTAACAAGCGCGGGACTTTTATCGAAGAAAGTAATACTAAAAAATCCGTACATCTCACAATGATAACAACTTACGGGGTAAAACATAACGAATACTGGAACAATATACAAAGCGAAGTTTTATTAGACGATTTGTTTTATACGGAATAATATCTTGCTGAAAATGCGTTTAAAATATAACATTTAGCAGATAATAATGAAATATATTGCTAAAATAAATCTTCAACTATAACTTGCTAAATCGTGATGTTTTTTCGATATTTAGCAGATTAACTGCTTTTTCTATAGCTAATTACAGCCCAAGTGTTGAAAAAGAGAGCGAAACAGGCCAATGCAATAAATTGTGTTGTCAGTTGGCTGACATTACTTCCTTTCAGATATACCATACGCATCACCTGAATAAAATATTTCAGAGGATTCACAATCGTAATGTCTTGCGCCCATTGAGGCATGCTGGACACGGGTGTGAAAAGCCCGCTCATCAATATCATGATTATCATAAAGAAAAACATAACAAACATAGCTTGTTGCAAGGTAGCCGAATGATTGGAAATAACTAAACCTAAACCCGATACAACCAAAACATAAATAATGGAAAAGAAATAGACCGCAAGCAGATTGCCTGCCGGCGTCAAGCCATAAAGCAAAACCGCCAGTCCTAAACAAATATTCAAAACGAGAAAGCCCATTATCCAATACGGAATTAATTTTGCTATGATAAATGAAAATTTTCCAACAGGCGTCACGTTGATTTGCTCGATAGTTCCTCTTTCTTTTTCGCCCACGATATTCAATGCCGGAAGAAAACCGCCAAGCATAGTAAGTAATATGACCATTAAGGCCGGAACCATAAATACTTTGTAATCCAAATGTGGATTAAATCTGTTTTGAGATACAATATTAATAACAGGGAGCTCATTTTTTCCGGATGATTGTATCCATTCTCCCCTGATTTCCGAAGCATAATTTTGCATAATATTAGCCAGATAAACACTTCCTAAAGTTCCTTTGGTGCTGTTGACTGCATTGGCCGAGAGCATAACGCGAGATACTCCTTCTCTAACCAGATTTTTTTCAAAACCGGATTCGATATCTAAAACAATGTCGGCTTTGCCCGATTCTATACTTTTCATAGCTTCGTCGTTGTTGTTTGAAATGTCAGACAAAATAAAGTAAGATGAAGCTTCTATTTTATGAACCAACCGTTGGGAATATGGGCTATGGTCGCGGTCGACAATGCTTATATTGATATTTTTTATTTCCAGATTGGCCGCCCACGGAAATACCAACATAATCATAATGGGCATCCCAACAATTACTTTAGGCAGGAATGGATTCCTGAAAATTTGTTTAAACTCTTTTTCTATCAGATACTTTATCATTGTTGTATATTTTAGTTTCACACACAGATTTCACAAATTTTTTTATTAGCCACGAATTTCACGAATTAACACAAATAAAATTTCTTGAAATTCGTGGCTAATTAATCTGTGTAATCTGTGAAATCTGTGCGCCATTATTCTAATCGTGTTTTAAAATTTTTCAAACTTACAGTGATAATTACAACTGCCATGCCTATAAGAATGGCTAACTCCTTGAGTACAAAAGAAACAGATAATCCTTCAATCATCAACTTTTTGACGGCGGCTATATACCATCGTGCAGGAATAATACACGAAAACCACTGCAATATATGCGGCATATTTTCTATCGGATATATCATTCCGGAAAGTAACAAGACAGGCATCATTAAACCCATACCCGAAGCCAGCATGGCAGCAACTTGTGTATCGACAATGGTTGATATTAATAAGCCTAAAGCAAGCGCTACCAAAATGAATATCAACGACAATATATTTAACCAAAAGAGGCTTCCCGATACGGGTACTCCCAGCATATATACGGAAAGCAGTAAAATAGTCGTCAGGTTCACCCACGAAATCACGAAGTATGGAACCATTTTAGAAATAATAACATAGATTGGTTTCATCGGCGATGCCAGCATAACTTCCATGGTTCCCATTTCTTTTTCCCTGACGATGGCAATAGAAGTCATCATGGCGCAAATCAGCATCAAAATCATCCCCATTACTCCGGGAACAAAATTGTATGCGCTTTTCATTTCGGGATTATACAACATTCTGACTGTTGGTATTATTTGAAAAGGGACATGGTATTCTCTCAATAATTCTTGCTGATAGCCGGATATGATATTTGAGGCGTATGAAACCACTGTTGTTGCCAAATTTGGGTCGGTAGCGTCGGCTATTAGCTGGACAGAAGCCTCGCCAGTGCGCAGCAAGTTTTCGTTGAAGTTATTGCTGAAAATAAGACCTAAAGAGACTTTTCCTTCTCTAAAATCTTTCTGGATATCTTCGGGATTATCCAAAAAATGATCAATAGAGAAATATTCACTTGTGCCGAGCTGGTTGATAATCCGTTGAGTAGATACGTCGTTCGAGGGATCATAAACGGCAACTTTTGTATTTTTCACTTCCGTTGTAATAGCGAATCCGAAAAGGATTATCTGCACGATGGGCATACCGAGAAGAATCATCATTGTCCGCGTATCACGAAAAATATGATAAAATTCTTTTCTTACAAATGATAGGAACTGCTTCATTTCAATTACGAATTACGAATTAAAAATTACGAATCGCCGCGTGTTGCCTTGCGGGCTAATTGTTGAAAAACTTCATCCATATTGGAGGTATTGAATTGTTTGCGTAAATTTTTAGGCGTATCCAATGCTTCTATTCTTCCATCTACCATGATAGATACCCTGTTACAATATTCGGCTTCGTCCATATAATGGGTGGTAACGAAAATGGTAATGCCTCGTTCGCCGGCTTCATAAATCATTTCCCAAAATTGGCGACGGGTTACAGGGTCGACTCCTCCGGTTGGTTCGTCTAAAAAAACAATTTGCGGTTCGTGAAAAATGGATACCGAAAATGCCAGTTTTTGTTTCCAACCCAACGGCAATTCTTTTACAAGCGTATTGCGTTCTTTGGAAAAGCCTAATTTATCAAGTGTTTCGTTCATTTTCACGTTGATCAAATTTTCTTTTATTCCGTATATTCCGGCAAAAAGACGAATGTTTTCCCAAACTTTCAAATCTTCATAGAGTGAAAATTTCTGACTCATATAACCGATATTCTTCTTTATATTTTCCGATTGTTTGGCTATATCAAATCCTGCTACGACTCCTTTTCCGGAAGTGGGTTTGCTTAATCCGCATAACATACGCATGGCGGTTGTTTTCCCAGCTCCGTTTGCTCCCAAAAAACCGAATATTTCTCCTTTGGAAACTTCAAAACTGATGTTATCGACCGCAGTGAAATTGCCGAAACGCTTTGTTAATTTTTCTGTTTTAATTACTTCCATGTTGTATTTTATTCGTATTTTTGCAAGAAATGCTGATTAATTATGAGAGAATTAAGAATAACTATTGATAATGCACAAAATGCCGAACTTTTAACAAGTTGGTTAAGACACATTGATTTTGTCCGAAAAGTAGAAGATGAACCCATTCGTTGGGGATTACCGGGTCGTCCTGCTTCTGATGAAGAAATCAAGCTAATGTTACAAGAGTCTTCTAATAATGAAGGAGAAATGCTTGCTAATGAATTTTTTGTAATGTAATACATGCTTCCCGTCTTAATTTTTAATTAGTCCAATAAAACAGTCTTCTACGCTCGGTCTTATTTCTTTTAATCCGGAAATATTACCATCAACTTCATCTTTGAAAGTAACGTGAAGATTGTCTCCAAACATATAAACCGAATCTACTAAAGCATTCTTACGAAGTTGTTCCAATAAATCGTAATTATTATCGGATTCGGCAGAGTAAAGTTTTTTAGGATAATTTGCTACAATTTTTTCGGGCGTTTCAATCGAAAGGATTTTCCCGTGTTGAATCAACGCAATGCGATCGCAAAGCGTAGCTTCGTCCATATAAGGTGTAGAAACAATGATTGTGATACCTTGCGCTTTCAATTTTTTCAACATTTCCCAGAATTCCTTTCTTGAAACAGGATCTACTCCGGTTGTCGGCTCATCTAAAAACAACACGCTTGGTTTGTGTATCAGGGCGCAACTTAAAGCAAGTTTCTGTTTCATCCCACCTGAAAGCTTTCCTGCCCTGCGGGTTTTGAAAGGTTCGATTTGTTGGTATATATCTTTGATCAAATCATAATTCTCTTTGACGGTTGTATTGAACACCGTTGCAAAAAAATTCAGATTTTCCTCGACAGTTAAATCCTGATAGAGAGAAAAACGTCCGGGCATATAACCGATGCGTTTACGCAATTCTTTATAGTCTTTGATAACATCCAAGCCGTCGACTGTTGCCTTACCTGAATCCTGTAAAATTAAAGTTGTTAAAATCCGGAAAAGAGAAGTTTTCCCGGCGCCGTCAGGCCCGATGAGACCAAATAACTCACCTTTTTTTACGTCAAAAGAAATATCGTCGAGAGCAACTACTTCTTTATATTTCTTATTGATATTTTTAATGCTAACTGAACTCATGTTTTAATTAATTCTCATTTCTCCATACATTCCAATTTTCAAAAAACCGTCGTTTTTTACCGCAATTTTCACTGCATAAACTTGGTTGGCACGCTCATTGCGAGTTTGAATAGTTTTAGGAGTAAATTCGGCTTTGTCGGAAATCCAGGTGATTGTTCCCGGATATTCATTCAT
>Ga0123357_10004120_pt1 | contig 16948 bp, 3 predicted proteins | sample TergutEmb28metaG_FD_89873 | JGI IMG/M metagenome (GOLD analysis project Ga0123357, IMG submission 89873) | Embiratermes neotenicus P4 segment gut microbial communities from Petit-Saut dam, French Guiana - Emb289 P4 | ecosystem: Host-associated > Arthropoda: Insects > Digestive system > Gut ... | reverse complement strand
GACAAACAAAAAAAAAGAGAAAATAAACCAGGGGGGTCGCCGGACCGAGGTCACGACCAACCCAGCCTACGAGGGTTACCAAACCACCCACACAACTTTCAAAATTTTCCATGGGCATAACAATATTTACAATTTGGTGCTGGTTTTCATTTTGACACTCTGCGTTTGACAGCCACTTCTTGATGGGCGTTGTTTGTTATGTGATTGCACCAGTTATGTGTTGAATGTTTTATGATTTTTCCCAACATTTTTTGCAGGTGTCAGTAATATTCAGGTCCTTCAAAATGCATTTCTTTTAATTACTGGTACTAGCAAGATATTATTATTATTATTATTTCGTTGATAAGATGAATATAAAATTAAACAAATATCAACAAAGCCACTTGACAAACATTTCAACATTTTGCCCAATGGGGAGATAGGCTGTGATTACACAATAAACTTGCCTCACCCTTCCCAGAATGTACCACCATCATGCAAAAATCATTTTAAACTGAGTGACCTAGTCGGGAATGAGCTGTGTTTAAAATCACGTTAAAGTGGAACTATGTTAGTTGGGAACTACATGCACACTTTCCTGAACTGTAAGGTAAAATAAGTTTCTGCTTAGATGTACTTACGGCTCTGAATATCATGTGCAGAGGCATAGGAATGTTGAAATTGAATGCATAATTATTACAGACATTGGCACAGAAGAACATGGCAACTAGAATCGTATAATCTCTGCAAAAGACAAAAACTTGTTTAATGATACACTGCACGGTTCAGTGCACAAATTCTGTATGATATAAATAATATTTACACTGTAAAATTATGCTTACAGATAATGCTCACGGTGACAATAATCATGTCGACAGCACACCTCAGTGTTTTTAAGGTTTTCAAACATGCGGCAAATAATGCAGGAAACTTGATATGTTTATATAAAGTCTCATACGTTTATTATGTAATCACATAAAGCATTTTCATTTAAAAACTCTTGACGGTGACAATGTGAGATCTGAAGAGGTTGATGAATACAAAAATTGTATTTTTCTGAAAATAATGTATCTTGAGAAAACACACACTTTACCATATGTATAAAAACTTATTTCACGATAGAAACCTTCAGAGATGGAGTCATTACTATTCTGTGGAAAACTGACCCCAACACACAGGTGCAGGAGAACCAACTCTCCTTATCTCTGACATGTAACAAAATTCATATCCTGTATATGAGTACTGATGGAATCTGTGTCATGTCTCAGGCTCTTCTATACTGGACAGTACTGCATATGACACCATGAATTTTAATGTGCTTCTGTAACAACACTATCAGTCTTTGCACTCCTCAAATGAAAAAAATGAAATGAAAATACTCTTTGGCTTTTACATCAGAAGCCAAGCCAGCCACTTTGAATGGTAGGATATGCTATGTGGGCCAGAACATTTAGATATAAACAATGTAATCAACACAAAACTGAACATTACAATAGCAGTGGCCTAAACTTCCTGATGCCAAAAGTGCTATGATGCCATGCTTCCATCCATTCCAGCCCACAGACAGCCCAAAGTGTGAATGACATGGATCAAGTTATGTTTTGAACTACACATACTGTCCAAAATGTTAAAACTTCCTTTTGGAGAGGAAATGGTGTAACTCTTAACATACGATTGGTTTTCCACATACGATTGGTTTTCCGTGTTCAGACGTGTAATGACATCAGTTAATGGTACCAAACAATGTCCATCCATAAACAAAGTGTCCGTTAAAGCAACTGTAACACTATCTGTGACTTCGCCAAACTTGTGGGAATCTCAGTTGAACCATGCTACAGGGTACTGATACAACAGCTGAACATGAAGCACTGCTGCACAATTTTTGTCTTGTATGCAAGTTTCATCACAGCCACAAAATCTGTCACAGTATGGGAAAATATATTTCCCATGGATTTATTCAGTGTTTTCCATATCTTGGTCTCCCTGATGATTAGTTTCCACTTAAGTAAGTCCATGAGATACTGTATGCATGTTTAGTGTTACCAATGTGTGCTACAAGGCCCATCCACCTTAAACTCAATACAGTCACCTTACATTCTCTCTCCTACACTTTGTGGTTAAAAATAAAAATAAATTTGTTATGAAATCTGAGATATATAATATCAATACCAGGAACAATTCTGATTTCTGTTAACAAATGTCACAACTGACTATTTATCAAAAAGGTCCCTTTTATATGGGTATTAAGGTATATAACAGTCTTCCACCTGAAATAAAAGATTTGTCTCATAATATTAAGAAATTTAAATCATCTCTGAGAGGGTTTCTTCACCAACATCATTTTATACATTGGAAGAATATTCCAATTATAAAGCAGTCGTATGGTATATTTTAACTACCAAATTGATATTTATTATTGTCTCTCTTGTATGAAATATTGAGGTATGTTCATGTACGATATATTTAAACTACTAAAATGATATTTATTATTCTGTCTCTTGTATGAAATTTTGAGATATGTTTTCACATATATGATAAATTTTATATTACGTTAAGGATAATACTGTAGCATTATATCATTTTGTTGACTGTAAATAATAGATGTTAATTCCATCCTGTTACTTATGAGTAGTTCTATATTTGTAGAGAAAAAATATATCTATATATGACTGGTTCTATATCCATTGGTTGTTACCAATTATGGATCTTTGGAACAAGCAAAATAAATAAATATAACACGGTGCCAGATCACATAAAAATGCTGGACAAGATCTTATCTTTTACAGGCGAGTTGAGATCACTTCTGTTACAACATGCATTTTATTCAGCATAAAAGTATATGTCATAGTGATTACATTTGGATAATATTAGTAGATGAGTTCGATAAGTTACATCTAACTGCTTAAATTTTATATTGCTTTTTATTACATTATACTGGTTGGATGTCCATATATTGTGTTGTGTTTTGTAATATATAAACTGTAAACTGAAACTGACATGTCCAGTGTTACATATGTGAGTAAGTGGATGAACAAATAAACTAAACTAATAAAAACGACTTTATTGTCCTTCTGGAAACATGTGTAATCTTTAAATGACTTGTGGCCATATCATATAATTTTATCCCCATGTATTTTACACATTTTTAAAGTATCAGTTTTACAAAATAGGGAATGAAGAAATGAACTCAGATGTGGACTATCTACATTCTATTCCAACTTACTTATACTTAATTTTCTGAAGTTCAACATTTCCATTCTATCTGTACATGACACTAGTCGTATATTTAACGCTTTAAAGATTTCCCTGCTGAAAGTAGCTCTCCCAGCATTATGGATTAATCTGTCACTCCACTGTGCAGTTGACATATTGTCTTACCTTCCCCATCACCTGCCCCAAATATGCCATACATCAAAAGCGAGTTTTAATTTGTGAATTTGTACTGGTTACTACTCACAATATTTGGCCTTGCTGTCTTTAAGGGACTGCATTATGTAATAATTTTCACTTATTTTCAAACTTAATTTTTTATACTTTCATTCCATTTTAATTTTCAGTCAGATTTAAAGCCAAAAATTTTGGTTCGTATTTATACTTGACATCTGTATCAACTATATGCATGATATCAAGTTTGTAATTCTTTAATAATTCTATTTATTTTTCGATTTACAACATTTTCATTTTCGGCCTTTATTGGAATGTATGTACCAACAGTACACATGACAGTCTCAGCCCCTTGTACATTCCCTGAATTTCCGTTTATTCTTTCTACAAATTTCCTTGATTACACATTCAAATTAAGCATAATTTTGCACAGTTGTGTTACGTACTCTCAATTGGAAATCATGAAAGAGTGCTGCTTTTCACTTAGCCCTATGATTTCCCGACTCTCTATTGTCTATATGAACGTTCACTACGTACGAACCGTGCCATCCTGAAATGTATTCTCTGGCACCACGCTCATGACAGCAGAGCACAACCCTGCATCATACATCATCCGTGATTCCATTTCAAAAGTGCCAATCCTATGTAGTACAAACGACTCTGGATGCGAGCTAGTTTTTCCGTATGAGTTTCGTATGAATCGAGTGGCAATCAGTTTTATTTACGTCATTTCTTTCCGGTTACGATTCGTTACAGTGACCGCAAGCTCCACACTTACTAATCTGCTCTGTTAATGTTGCTTTGAATCTACTGCAAGTTAAACTATAGGACAGTTTTATTTTATTTTGTATTGGCAATCCATCTTTCATTACTATGAGTAAACCAAAGAAGAGGAAAGAGTTCTCTACTCAAGAAAAAACTGACCTGCAGCAACATATGTGTCAACAATGGGGCTCGTCCACTGTGCAAGGAAATACCTCATGAGGTTAGACGTTGATGATAACATGATGGTTGCCGTTTTTTATGCACTATATTCAAGATTACAAATAATGCAGTATGGTATTATTTTAGTGTATTTAATGTTATTAGGTACATAAAGTCTTGCTTCCTTGAGTTCACAATGACCTAAATTTTACATTTATTTTTAAATAGTCCCCTTAGAAGTGTAAAATCCATGTTTCCCTGTGCCAAGTGAAGCATATTATTAATGCATTTATAGTTATGTAATCTTCTCCAGCCTCTTGTTTCTTCATTCCCCCTGCATCCAAATATTCTCTTCAGAACTTTGTTTTCATATATATTCAAGATCATCGTATTTGAAGGGCTTAGATAAATCAGGAAGAAGAATCTAATTCATATGTTCTGGACTAGCATACTCATGGTTTCAAATGCACTTTCTAAGAACAAATTTTGTTATTGATATACTACCTTCAGAATTAAAGAAACACAATACTTTTATTGGAATATCTACATGAAAATAGATAGTTTTAATCTTCCTTTGAATATGAATTCCAGATGTCACCTGTGGGCTCCTCCTGATGTTATTTACAGGTTACCACTACATACCACTGAGAATAAATAAATGAGCTAACTTTTTTTTTTCCCCCAGGATATCAACTAAAACTAGCTAAAACAAGTAATATACTAACTTGATTCCAATCCTTGGTTTCCTTGTCCCAAAGTGAGCTGTAAAGATGAAGCCTTCAAGTCCAATAATAAAAAACTGGGCAAAGGTAATGATATTGCCACTTGATGGATCTTCCCTGGAAAGAAGTAAATGAAATTAATGAAGGAAAGATGCTGCAAAATAACCTATTTACAAGTAAGGTCTCAAAAACACAAAAGACTTTGTGGTAAATGAATGCACTAAAACTGTCTTGGCCTATCAGCCACCTCATTGTTGGGTGTAGAGTCCATACTTTGGAGACAGGCTCTAGCTCTATCGGCAGTAACAAAGTGGGGGAATTACCTCTGACTGCAATTATATACAGAGTGATCTGTTCACTAGATGTCCCAGACATTCAGCAATAAAATCATTACTTTCGCTCCAGTTTCAATAAGTGATGTAGGTACATACCTCAGTCTTTGTGAAACTCCCTTCCCTCACATAAGATGCTGAAAGCCGTTGTTTCTGGCATCAGTGCACAACTGGATGTGATGCTCAAACTGGCAAATACATGTTAGCATATTGACAATCTACTACTGAGTGCCTTCTTTGAGATTACCAATCAACTGAGTTTTGTGTAAAAAGGCCCCACAAGAACACATCTGGTAAAGTTAAATTTGGGAATTGGTCAGCAAGTTATTCTGTGACAGACTGTCTTCAAAAATCTTTCAGTTTCCCTTGTGTGGGACACACTGCCCAGTCTTGCTGGATGCAGCCAGTAGTTAGATTATCAGTCAAATGGCCCTTAAATACACTGAAGTGCATGGGAAACATCTGTGCTGACAACATAGCCAAAGCCCTGATTGGGTATGGAAAATCAACATGCATGTCAATTATTGTGGAATTCAGTGTTTACTCACTACATGTGGATTTACAATGGTCATATATTTCTGTGTATTGTGTACATGTGGCCACTGAGGTGAAACCGTGCTTCACCAGTAAATTATGTGAGATCCAGAGTCCTTGGCTGTTGCATCATTAATGGTCGATTCAACACATGAAAGTGGACACATTTCCTTGTCCACCTGAAGCAACTCCTGCATTACTGATATACAGCAAGGGTGCAATTTTGCTTTCGTCACTTTTTTCATGTGTCATGTAGGACAGTAGGGTCTCTTGAAAAAACTTGTGCCATGATTTATAAGTGGAAGTTTCCTGTCACATAAAATTCAGACGCCGGGGAATCACCCACCCAAAAGACCCAATACAGTAATTTACGCTTACTGATGAGCTCCTCCAACACATTTCAACACATGAGGTGTCATCCTAAGGGAGTCCACCATATAACTGTTAGATCTTCTGGTATGCCAAATGGATATACAACACAGTCCAATCACTTAGACAGAATGCAGCTTTGTACCAAAGCACAGTTCCCAAATAAATGTTGACAGTCACTTGAAAATTGATGGTTAAAGCCAATCAATAAAATACTTCACTATAATGTACCACGAAGTGACTCAAGAATTAACTGGAAAATGTGCTTTGGTGCAAAAGCTACATTCTACCTAAGTGATCAGACTGTGTTAATATATCCATATGGCATGCCAGAAGATCAAAAAGTTATGTGGTGGACTCCCTGCAGATGATACCTTGTGCATCAGACCTGTTGGAATAGCTAATCAGTAAATGTAACTTTGTTTACAGAATTGTGCATTAAAGGGTTGGTTTGATAAAATAGCTAATATGAATGTAATGCATGGTGTGTAGGCTTGTTCCAAGGTATTCACTTGTTTTGGATTCAAAGAATGTAAATAAATTAAATTGCACAGAGTTAGTCAATGAGGATAATCCTGAATTCCACATTCAGACTGCCAAGAAAAGTTGTTTAACTATTCATTCACATTATTTATTTGAGTGATTCAGCACCACTGAAAACTTTATGTACCACCAAAAGCATATAAACAGAACATGCTACTGTGATCTGTTACAGCCGCCAGAAGTACATCAACGTATCACCCACTAGACCTTCGCAAGGATAGTGGCACAAATCAGTTGTTCATCCACCCATCCTCCATTTGTCCTCATTACAGTGTCAGTGAAGCCTGCCTAAATTGCCCGAATGGAAGTAACGTAGAATGTACACCGTCACTAGTTCTCTACGCCCCAGACTTGCATTTGGGTTGTGCTCGTTTCGAATCTCGGCCCGGACACCGGGTTTGTGACGTTTCTTCGTGATTTCTCTCGGTCCCTCATACAAAAGCTGTATCCCATGTTTCGAACAGACTACGGCCACTTCGTTACAAATCTATTCTAGTTCATGAATCATCTTGCCATTGACATTATACAGTAAAAGATACTGACACAATCGTAAAATAAACCCCGAAACTTACCACATACCTCAAAATTTACCTTACGCTGCATTCTAACGCACATGAACGTGATAGTCGAAAATATATTTAACAAACTTAGGGAGTTTTAAAAGATGACTAAACACTTTTAGCGAATTAAAGGGCTTCGTCGTATGTACGTATCAGAAACTGCACACTTACTTCACCAATAATTCAAGGAACACCACATTGCTGCAACAACCAACAAATACCATGACAATTGCTAAAGCAGACTTCATTTTGAACCCTTTGTTGTGAATTTCAACTCTTTTCTTTCATAAAAGCGAATAACGACAAGCACATGGCATTAATACATATTACAAAACTCCTGAACATAACCTTGAACTGGACTCAGTATCAATTTCTCGTTGGCAAATGGACAAGAGTTGCCCTCAGTGCCATCTGTTAGTAGAAGTACACACCTGTCAATGTTTTTGATAAACAATGCATGAACAGATCATGTATGTCAAATGTGAACGCATGTGAACGATTGGCAAACATGTTGGGTTTCAGTTGCGGATCGTTGGCGGTTTGTTCGGACACAGCCCACAAACAAATCTTTCGTGTTGTTTGCCCCCCGTTGTAAATAGAAAACAAGGTGAGTTCGGAAACAAATCATCCGTCCATCGTGCGCTAAAGACGAGACAAATGCACAGAATGTGTACAAGCGAGAACACTTTGACCCTTATTGAAAATTTACATTCGCTGCCCTGTTGGTGGGATGTCCAAACAGCACAGTACAAAAACCGTAACAAAAAATGATGCAGATGATACTTTGGCTAAAAACTGAGGTGGAGAGTGAGAAGAAAATACAGGCGTTGAAAACGCAGTTCCACAGGAAACACAAGGAATTGGTGGATGGCCGGAGAAGCGGGAATTCTCCAAAGAAGGTTTCTGGTTTGGGTATGTAAAGATATTGTTTCAGTTTCAGGGACACGGGTCGAGAGACAGTTGCAGTACACATAATGCAGAGGTAAGATTTAAATACTGTATTACTCTTGCATGTTTATAGTTTTAATCAACAATGTGGATGAGGAGCTTTATGTACAGTACCTGTATTGCCTTGAAACCCATCCTTCATTTGAAATAAAATACTCTCAAAACCCGTTTCTAATACTTTTGGCTACATTCAGTGAGCTTCTTGGTACATTCTGCAAACTTAGGAAACCGTGTTTATCTTCAGTTTCTGATTTCCAAGATCCAGGAATGACTGTGGATTGTACATGACTTCCAAATAACACACACCAGGTGACAAATAGAAATTTCTGGAGGTAGTATTCTGACATGGTAAATTATGTACGTAGATACATGTTAAAACAACTGTTTCAATTTTGTTGGGATGCACGGCAACTGGTTTCGAAAAAACCCCGAATTTACCTGATAGGATGCCAAACACATTTTCAACAATTATGCATGTACTCCAATCTGTAATTAAAAATTCTCTCAGGTGTTGAACTTCCAGGGTTGTGTCCAGCATAAGGTTTAATAATGGTCACTGACAAGGCAAATGCATCATTGACCACAAATACAAATGGAACTGCCAATGTTCTGGTTAAAGTGCTCAGCTGGTGGTTGTTTTGTTCTTTTAGAAAAGCGTGTTTGTTTGTAAACACCACCATCAGAAATGGCGGCCTTGACAATTCACGTTTGCTTAAATTACATTATAATGTGCATTTACTACTAGAGCGAACAGTACTATATTGAATGTCCAGTTGTAGATGTAGTACATACTACAATTCTTCTCCGGTTCTAATATCTGTACATATTTGCTATCCAAGATGCCTAGGCATTGAGGACAGTTCCACTTGCTAGCAAATCCATGTGCTATTTCAGCCCATTCTTCTCGGGATTGAGGCTTTTGAAATGCAAAAAAAAGGGTATAGTATATGATATAGTTATTAGACAATGAAAGACTGATACTGGATTGTTTTACAGGAACGCAGTACACAGTCACACTAAGACAGTGAAATGGAAGGAATCTTTAAAACAAACTCTCCTGTAGAACGAGAAGAAAAAAGAGCTCTGTGAACCTGATAGTGAAGACACCACATGCAAGAGACATTAAAACGTATGAAGAGTATGACTGAAACAGTTTCAAAATGTGATGACTGTTCAGTGTAGGAGGAGCACAGAGGGAACAAACTACAGAGCTGTGACAGAAGTAGCACTGAAATTTCAATACCACAGTACCACATTGGTGAATATTATTTAAGCTGACAATGGGTGCATACAGCCTATTCACGAGCCTCTGACACATATTCTGCATGTTCTCATTCCCTTGTCACAGTTGCGCCTGATCACCACAATTGTGCATCTTCATAAAATTCTTCGCCATTTGTACATAGCCTGTCCTCTAACCTGTTGCATGTAATTCAACATTCCGAATCTGCACAGTTTCTAGTTATTGACTATATGTGTGATATTGCAAATGTATTTGTTAAATAGCACGTTTTATGCCAGAGATTACTTTATTTTCACACTGTACTAGTGTCAACAAATTCTGTTACTGGATCTCACAAAGTACAACACATAGAATAAAACTGATTGCAGTCACCTGCCTTAACATAAGTTCCTAGTGCATCAATGAGAGCTTCACACACTTCTGGAATAATTGCAGCTGTGGACTGTTTGGAGATCTCAAATATGTACATAAGATTAGTAAAAGACTCACCACTAGCTGAATATCTAAGCGTGACAGTTAACTGAATGCACGGAGATATTGCCGCTCGATACTGTGTTTTTGTTTGTGCTATTTTACAGCCAATTATCTGTCACAACATTTCAAAATCAGAAGGTGTCATTCTGACGACAAAATTCTGAAGACAGCTCCATCTTCTAGCTTCATATTTGCCAAAAGATTTTCTCCATTCTACATTCCTTCACTGAGAAAGTATCTAGACAACCAACGTATCCAATTTCTATGTTGGTGCCTTTCATTAAGAGAAATACAAAAACAACACAAATTCCAGTCCCACTTTCACAGTACGACATGACGCTTGAAAATGGTTGATCAGTGAGCTATGTGGACATGAAAGAATATTTGTTGACTCTGCTGACGGTCTGCGAATGTGATGTGCATGCTGTTTGTAAACAGTTTTTGCCGGAATTTGCAAACAATGTTTGCAGGTGTGTACTATCCCTTACAGTCAGTATAATGTTAAAAATTCACATGAGCCTTCAGTGGCTTAGTTCATAAATTGGGTTGCTTAAGTGTCCTATGCCCCCACTGCCCAATGTAATTCGTTTCATAGGCACAGCTCCTCTTCAGAAGCTAATAGTTGCTCAGCTACACAAGCATTACTCTGAATCTGATGGAACATGGTGATTCACCACTGTGATCATAATAACCTACCATGGACTCCATTCTACAAGAATGATCCTTTTTATTATTTCCCACCAATTTATGCCTAGCTCTTCCGGGTGGTTTCTTTCATTCAGGTTTTCTGGCTGAAACCCTACATGAATTCTGTTCTACTCTTCATACTACATGCCACACATATTTCATCTTCCTTATTTAATATTCTAAGAGTAATTAGCAAAGAATACAAATTATTAAGTTGTTCATCATGCAGTTTTGTTTATACTCCTGTTCCTTCTTCAGTCTTTGATCCAAATATTCTCTTGAGCATCATGTGCTCAAAAAGTTGATGACTTAAAGTCCATTTTATGCCAAAGTTAAAAATGAAAGAACAGTATTTCTGGTCCCTTTATGTGTCTTTATAGTGTGGACTGGGCAACTTTAAATTTTCCTTTAAGTTTTTCAAGAATGTAACCACCAAGAACAGCAAAGGTGTGCTGTACTAATTTTTAGGTAGCTAACTTATTAATAGGAAATAACCAGATCATTCAAATCTGCAAAGTAAAAATTTGGCTGCATTTCACAAACTTTTGCTTCAGTTGTCTTTCTTTCTTTGTTTCCTTCCTTCCTTCCTTCCTTCCTTCCTTCCTTCCTCCACTGACAATGTTAGTCTTCCTACAGTTGTTGAGTTAACAGATGGTTTTTTTAACTTTTTGTGTTACTTTATTACTTGCAGTGAAATGAATGAGTCATCTATTCTCATATAGTGTACTGAGTTTAATGCTTATTGAGCAAGTTTGCATACTTGATAAGAGATCTTTGAGTACTGTGTGGCCCGTGGAGATGGGACCTAATTGGCTGTCCAGAAGGGTCGGTGACTAACTACCAATCTATGCTGTGTTACATCCCAGAAGAGCAAAGATCTCATTTACACTGTGGCAGAAGCTTGAAATCATGCAAGGCTGCATACTTCATAAGCAGATGTTAGTGAGCACAGATTTGTAGAAGGACATTAAAATATACACATACTATATGCAGACTTTTAGTTTCACACTCAGCCAAATGTTTCATAAAATTAATGACAAAATATTCTTCAACCCATTTGCATTTTGGGTTAGTAAAATAAATTAAATTTATTCTCGAAGACAATTATTTTTAAAAATTATCAACATATCTATAAAATGCATGTTTGTAATGGGATGTGTTTAACTAAAACTGTGATATTTCAGTTTCTTAGGTTTCCAGACACAGTCTGTGAATCATAGGCAGGAACTTGTTACAAATTTTGCCAGAGTTTTGACAAAGAAAAACTGTTAACATCTATAGTGATAGTGGTAAGATTGGTAGAACCTCCTCAGAATTTTCAGCATTGAGTTAAATTGTGGGGTTTGGAGGCCCAGGTTTCATCCACAGATCAAGTGGGATTTTAGGTGGACAAAGTGGCACTGAGACAAAATTCCATGCACCTATCCAGTTGAAGAAAGATAGAGGTTTTATAACATATTAATAAATTTGGATTTTGTTGGAAGAGTTCTGTAGAATGAATGACAGAATGTTCCAAATAGCCACAAAAGAAATAAACATATACAGAATAATTCCAAGTTTTTATAACACTTGTTCAAGTATTATCAGACCTAAATGTTTTTAAAGAGGCGGGTGAGAGAAGCAAATGAATGAGGTCATAGTCATTATTCTCTTAGTACTTTCTAAAATCCGAAATATGCCCATCAGTTTAGTGTAATATGCAATACAGGGCACAATGTTTGTTGCTGACATATCAGCTGAAACAGTATTGTCACAGTTTTATTTCCTTTTTCATGCAATGACAATGCACCATAAGCATCTTTTGTGAAGGGAAAATTTCAGTTGTTTTTGTGTGGGACAGTGTTGGAAGAAATTAAAAACAGGTATTTGAGGAAAATTATTTAATTGACTTCATTCTTTTGTGTTCATGGGGTCATTATAATTGTATTATTCATACCTTAAACTGCAATTGCATAAAGAAATCTTATGACATTTTCTTGAGGCATAATTCATAAGATTTTGTTAAACCATAAAATTGTACATAGAAAGAGAAACTGCAGAACTCACAAAATAAGCATCTACAATTGAGGAACTTATTCTGATGATGATGATGGTGGTGGTGGTGATGATGATAAACAGAATTTTTTTTGTGTGCAGTATGAACTCTTATAATTACAGGAGATGAAAATGTTGGCAGTGCTGTCACAAACCCCAGCCCTCAAAGCCAAGGACAATTGAGAGTGCATATCAGGAAGACCTGACACTGCTACAGGTTGTACCTTTGGGTTGTCTGTTCTTCAATTGTATATTTGATTCTCTGAGTGTCTCTATTCAATAGTACACCATCTTTATGTAAAAATATGGTTACCATTGTTGGCTAAAGATAAAGTATCTATAAAGAGCATAAACAGTTGGGAAGTTTTGCTATCAGAGACAGGTTTAACCCTCCAGTTCCAGCTTCACTGCAGTGCACAAACCTTTGAGTCTTGACATACTGAGGGACTTGGGGCACTGTACATTAGTCAGTACACTTAAGGGTCAGGCAAATTTAAAAGACCTCTGTTCTGGGCAGTAGTAGTTACTTACAACCCAGCATCATTCAATGTTTAATGGATAACCACAAAATAGGCCTGACTTTTCTGTTTAACTGCCAGTATCTTAATATGCATTTCAAAAATTCAGGTGAATTTATGACTTCTCTAATTTCTTTATTAGCTGTATAATTGTGATCTAACCAAATAATTACTATCAATCAGTAAATAGTGCTAAGTGTGTTGTATACTAAGATGACATTCAGTTACATGAAAATAAAATATGTGGGTATGAAATTGCTCTGAAAACAGGCAGTAGCAGTGTCAAATATAATCATTAAAATCCCCCCCCCATTAGAAATAAGATACAGTGAAACTCTTCCTGCTTTAAACAAACTGCAGATGCTCTTGGTTTAGTGATTTCTCTTATATTTATTCTTACAAATATCTTATGAACACAGTACATTATTTTACAAAGGAGTGCAAACATCACACATACAGAAGAAACAAGTTATGTGTTTCTATTTGTTAAACCACTGTAATCTGTTATTCATGAAGCATTATATGTTATGTCAGATGCTAAAGAGTTTGATGATGGACTGTCAAGGCTATTGGCTCTTTAAGAAATGCCATCCTAAAGACATTTGAGTAGGGAACATGCTAAACCATGCAAACACCAGCTTCAGACATGGAGCTTCTGTCTTTTTGGTGTACTTTAAATTTTGAAGGAACACATTTTTATAATTAGACAACAAAATTTCCTGTCTCAAAAATACAGCTGACTCTCATCCTTTGCACTCTCAGTGAGTACCAGTATTCATAGAATATCTTTCAGATGTCCATTACCTAATGGTAATCCAGAGACAGCTGGCAGTACACAGCCCAAGTCTAGGCATCTTCCATCATCTGCAACAGATGCTACTATAATAGCACAAAATTTATATCACCAAATCACGGGTAGATGAGAATAAGTTATGACAAAAGATGGGTAGAGAAGAAGGTAAGTTGTTAATGTTAATGAAATTTATAGAGACATTTTGCTTATGGAATGTACAAACAAGTTATATGTGAAGTACATACATAACATTAAGTAGTGTGACATGAAATATAAAAATATATTTTATAAAATAATTTTCTGCAGTACATACTCAGTACTATTTCTCTGGGTTTAGAAGAAAATTATTAGTTTTTCATAACAAAATTACATGACTGGACCCTGCAGAAAATATAAATATTACACATATTTATCTAGAGTATTTCCTTTTCTAACTAAATTCCACTGGCAAGAAACTTTTGTATCAAAATGATGCAGACTTTTAGAGAAAGAATGGACCCATGTACCATCACTGTTAATATTGTTCTGTTCAGTTTTAATGTTTTTAGTTACTAAGAACTAGATAGGAAAATATAGGTAGCTTGTATTGTTTCCCTAGTCCAGGAGCCAGCAGTAGACATCTAAGAGGATGATTTTTAATATTCCTCTCACCTTTTAACGAAATGTTGTGTTGTGAGGATATTTTGTACCTGATTCTTCTAAGCTGTTCTAATGCAAAAGTTCAACTTTCATTGCACACATAATACATTGTGGCCCACTTGCATCTAACATATGAGGACAACTGTTTTACATGCAAATTACCCAGACTTACCAGGAGGGACATAATATACACATGCAGCATGGTTTCTATAGTTAACTTCTTCTTGTGTTGTAATTTAGCTATTTGAAACATTTTTCTCTCCTCCAATGATACTGAGGATTTATATTTTTTCCAAGCTCTTTATCACTTATATCAGCGCTCTTTCCTTTGTCAGAAGTCAGTTCTGTGCAAAGCAAAAGAGAATAGACATCAAGATTTTCAGTATGGTAGTTTTAGTGAGCACTTCTTATATGCATATTACTTTCTGTTTCATTGTTTCAATGAACAGACAGATTGGTAACATACAAATATCTTCTATACAACTTTTCCACAATTTATACAAATACATGCTTATAGACTGCCAATCCAGAAACTTATATTTTCAAGCAAATTAAAACTACAAACTGACAGATGAAGTATTTGCAATTCAACTGTCAAGAATGCATCATTAACGTAGTTGTTTAAGTCTGAGAGACTATGTTTGAGCAACAGTACATACATTAACCAGCAAACAACCATCATATTTTGTCCACATTCAAAACCTTTATATTACCTATTTATCTAATGTAATTTACTGCACACTTCTTTGTGATATTATTATCAAAAGTTGTATAATAAGAGAAAATGTCACTATTATAATTAATTACTAATTAGCAGCAAGGCCAAATCTAAACAAATATAACATGAAGTGTGAAAATTTGAGAAATCACTAACTTCCCTTTATTCATATTTTAGCAAGAAAATATCAGTGCTCAAATTTCAGTTTTCATGATGCCTTTGTTACTGAACTGAGCAAACCCTAAATATTCTGAGCCAAGTAAGTTATCTTTCCATTTCCTTCAACAAGTTCACATAGAGTTCAGTCCTAACATCTCATACCCATTATATGAATGAGAACAAATATTGTACCAAAATATGAAGGTCATAATATTTATCAGGCCAACCTACAAACAGAGAATTGAACATGGAAATGTTTTCACTGGTAACATAAACTTTTATATTTCTCACACACATTATTTCAATTCTGTTTTGATCTCCCTTTACGTGAAGAATAGACTTTTATCTGGAAGACCATTATTGATGTTTGACAGATTTTACTAAGATTTTATTATTATCAATGTGATTTTCTTATAGTTAAATACTTCCAAATAATTTCACTTAATTTGCTTCACCAAATAATTTCATTTTAATTGTTTCAGTTTCTCCTAAAGTCATGTCACTTTTTCAGATTTTATATGAGCTCTAACATCACGTGAACCAAAAAAACCAAGTTTCTTCAGAGTGTCAGTGGTCCGTGTAATTAGATTTTCTTTAAACTTCCAAATAGTTGTATCCACAACACTGTTCTGGCGGAATTCTACGCAGGATTTCTTCAATGTTCGAACACAGTCAGCACGATAATGTTGCAACTGCGCGTCTGTTGTTTCAATGGAGTATGAAGAACAGGATCCACCTAGACAGGCCAATGGGAAGTGATTATGTAATGTCAGGGCTCTCTCTGGATTATGGAAGCACTTCACATACTGGTTGGGTTTTGTAAAGTTCTTACTGCGATACACATGTTGTAACATGTGCATGTAGCGAGGAATATCTTTGAACCAACCATGAACTTCAATAAGATCATCCAAGAAATACACATTTCGTACATTGTATGAAGCTTGAGTGTTATTCTTCGCAGCTCTTGCCTTAGGCAACACAACATCCATCAGCTCTTGCCATGACATTGTGTTAACAGGCATTATTACTTCATCAATATCCAGAAGCGCAATGTATTCATATGTGTACAAGTTCTTGTAGAGGCAATCGTTATAAGGAATCAGTTCATTTTGACGTTTGTTATTCCATTTCTTTACCAGGTACATGTGCTGAAATCCAGGTACATTAGGCTGACCACCAGGCAGGGTGAGTGGTGTCACATCCACACGATCCAACTTCTGGTAATGTTGCAGAACTTTTGAAATATTTGGATGAACCTGGAGCTCATAGAAAAACACTTTATCTGCACCTAGTATTCCCAGAAGTTCTATCCATTCCACCAAGCGAACAGAGAGGTCTTCATGAAGGAAATCCAAGCCTTTCACACAGACAGCAAATTTTTTTTTCTT
>Ga0123357_10004119_pt1 | contig 16948 bp, 13 predicted proteins | sample TergutEmb28metaG_FD_89873 | JGI IMG/M metagenome (GOLD analysis project Ga0123357, IMG submission 89873) | Embiratermes neotenicus P4 segment gut microbial communities from Petit-Saut dam, French Guiana - Emb289 P4 | ecosystem: Host-associated > Arthropoda: Insects > Digestive system > Gut ... | reverse complement strand
TACGCCTAGGTCTCCCCAGTGGTCTCCTTCCCTCCGGTTTCCCCACCAAGACCCTATACACCCCCCTCTCCTCACCCATACGCGCCACATGCCCAGCCCATCTCATTCGTCTCGATTTTATCATCCGCACAATATTGGGTGAGGAGTACAAATCATTTAGCTCCTCGTTATGCAATCTCCTCCACTCCTCCGTTACCTCGTTCCTCCTAGGTCCAAATACTTTTAATTACGAAATAAAACTACAGTTACTGAATTCGAAACGTCATTGCATTGTCATATCTCCAGGCATACTGTACGTCACCACCCAGTGCCGATGAGGGGGGTTGGAAGCCGACGGTCGGGTCCAAAAGGGGGACCCGAATATATAGCATATGTTTTGATTTTCAGGCGGTATGCCGTCGGTGGGGATCACCTGGACCCGAACCCGCTCTCGGCGGCCCCTGTTACCACCCAGAGACAAACGAAGATTTAGCGCCCTCACTGCCGTAACGAAAAGCATTTGGCACTGAGCTGGACCAAATTCTGTAATTGGAATAACATCAGTGAGAGGGCCGCACAAAATGGACTGGCGACCCGCATGCATGTTTGAGATCCCCGATCTAGGGGTTCGCCTGGAGAATGAGGTAGAAAAAATAGAGTTGACTCTGTGCGAGGCATGAAGGCACATGCACGGGGGAACAGAGTTATAGCTCCACTCATTCTTAATCTCTACACTATATGAAAATGAGTGGCCAACCTCACGCCTCGGCCGCTTTACCTCCAGACAAGAACCCCGGTGACCACTGTACAGGAGGCTGAGAGGGCCCCAGGGCCGGTTTGAACCTTTCGGAGCCTTCTGCTGGGATTCGAATCCCGGATAGTCCAGCCCGTACACTACGCTATCCCACTGGTGCATAGAAACGTACCGAGCCCGAGACCTCCCAAAAAGGAGCCGAGTGATAGCAATTCTAATGCGACGCGCCTTTACCTACTCACACTGACACCATCTGATAACCACGCGCATGGAGCGTGGACGGAAATGATCTTCGTTAGTCAACTGTCTACTGAGCTGTTAGTCAGGCATTCCGCGCGCTCGTGACGTATTTCGTCAACTTATTCGCTACAAATAATGATGTCACTGTTACTGTCACACATCTCGGTTTAGTCAGATTACTTCAAGGAGCAACAACGATGATATCACTCTTCTACCAAACCGACTATGCTGTCACCGTTCTTCAAATTCTTATTCTAAATGTTTTTTCACGCCGGAGGTCCGCTGACCCCAGCCAGACCGCCAGTTAATTACATTCTACTCAGTATAACCACATTTTATTTCCTCTAGGCTTGTATTATCTCAGTTTTATCATCAATACTGCCAGTAAAACTAGTTTTGAAATGAATTTTACAATTACTACACATCTTCATTCTGTAATTGTTCTACATATTTTTATGGCTTCAGTTTTTTCCCCATTTATCAAATACACATAAGGAACTATGTATTAATGTTGTATTTGAACCCAAATAAATGTTGTCTAAAACAGCTGTTTGTAGATTTTTTTCCCACATCACACTGCCAATATGGCCTCTTTTTAAAAAAATCCAATTAACCAGATTTTTGTTTATCATGATGGCTCATCATCCCAATTAATCTGGATAAGTGGGGTTCTACTGCATTTTATTATACATCCAACATACCTTGGCCCAGCTGGGTCATTATCAGGGAACACTATATACAAGTGGAAGTACTGAAAGGGTACAAGTATGATGATGTTAAAAATGTTATATGCATTAGATTAAATCATGCAATCCATGATTAAGAACAATGTATGCAATGGCCTAATGTGTTAGGATTGCATACAGGGTTGCTGTTTATAAAGTACATCAATGTCGCTGAATGTGTTTCTTGGTCACATAACATGCACAAAAAATCTTCTGTGTCAGACCTGTTGTCTTATCCCATATGCCGCATTTTTACAATAACTGAGGCAGTGTGTTGAGACGTAATGACAACCCTTACTCAACACAAGTAGGACAAAAGCGATCAAGTGTGGTTAAGTGAAATCAGCCCTCTATTTATGTGGAGCCTCACAGGCAAATGTCTTTCAACAATACTAAGGAACAATAAATGTCTAATTATAGTGTGTAAGGAAATCCTGATGTAATAGATTCAGCTGACTTCGTAAGACCAAAACACTAAAAGATATTGATTTAACATTTTGGACTTCACAAATTCTTTAAAATTTATGAAATCACATAATGCACATAAATTTTACGATTGTTATGGACACCATATGAAGGGTAGCAATGACAAAAGGCGTATGTTCAAACAAAGTGACAACGTAGCTACAAGAGCAGAGTTCTTGTGAAAGTGTATGAAAAGATGCAACTCTAAAGTCTGCCTTTTATTAACCTTTTGGTGCCGGAATTATTTTTTTAAATTTTAGCACACACTGTAGGGGTTAGTCGTGCGGTACGACCACTATAGTCGTCGTTAGGCGCCAAAAGGTTAACAGGTGAAAGTCAGGTAAACCAGAATGACAACAAAACAAGATGGCTTATTATAGGTCATACTGGATCAGCTATCACAAGATTTATTCCACAAAGAAAACTCAGTTTTTACCCTAAACTGAAGGTCTCAACCAATTATCACATTGAGATTAATTCAGAGTTTTCAAAAACATGATTTACCAAACAGTTTCTACCACACCTAGCTCCTGAGTACAAATGCCAACAAGCACTCAATTTTGATGGAAAAGGTAAAGCAATCTCATTACAGGCCTGGACAGGCCCTGAGGGATCCAGGAGGTTGAGGCTCCCAGATTTCAAGACAATCGGCACATGAAGGTGGTAAGTTTGTCGATGGAAAAGGTACCATGTGTAAATAAGAGAAAAACGTACATTATTGCATGGATATCCAGTAAAAAACATTACTCACACAGCCTCAAAAACATGTGTGGAGTTACTGCTGCTGGTTAAAGTGAGTAAGCTGCACATACACTGTGAACTGGACATGGTCACACAGTGGGATGACTGCCACTACACCCTAGTGAACCCGTATGGACATGGATGAGTCACTGGAGGCAGACAGGCTCAGCTCCTTCAGGGCAGCTGATTTGGAGAAGCTCACACACAAGTGTATTCATGTGTTTTGTATGGTGACTTTATTTGCGCGGTAAGAACTATATTCTTAAACATAATTCAGGTCAATTTCCATGTTCACTAAAACATACCACGCAATAATTTCAGCTATTACTCTATATGGATGTGAAACTTGGTCTCTCACTCTAAGAGAGTAATACGGGTTCAGAATATTTGAGCGTAGGGCGATGGGTCTGAGGAAGATATTTGGAACCAAGAAAGATGAACAACAAAGGATTTGGGAAAATTACCTAGTGAGGGACTCATGATTTTTATTTGTGACCTATTGTGGTTTATCTTCTTTATATAGGCTAATATTGTTAAAGTGATAAAATTAAGAAAGTTGAGATCAGAAGCAAGTATATGGAGAAAATTATATATTAGTATAGGACTTTTATTGGCAAGACTCAGCAGGGAATTATGTTAAAGTAGATCATGGCCAAAGAGAATGTAGTGTGTAGCGCAGTGTTTCCCAGACATTTTGCTCACGGACCGCTTTCGGCTTCGAAAAATAACAATGGATCCTCACATCCTTGCTCACATAAATAAAGAGTGTCTGGATTATAGGCATCCAAAATTAGATATTTGTACCTCAGACCTGATTGTAGATAGGTAAGAATACGTACCAGTATCATATGTAACAATGTAGTGAATGGTTTGACCTCAATTAAACTGGCACTCACTTCACAGGTACCAGGGGTTTCTTAATTAGACATTCAATCATAAGAAATAAACAAATAGCCAATTAAAGAAGTTCCACAATTTGTTTAAAAAAACATCATTTCTATAATTAAAAGTAGGGAAACAACAAAGCAGCAATTACAGAAATGTATCCACGGATTCGCTGGGAACAAGTAGCTGATCCCTGGAGCACCACTTGGGAACTACTAGTGTAGTGGATTCAACCAGCTTGGGATAGGGTCCAATAATGGGCTTTTGTAAGTAGTGTCAAAACTTCAGGTTTCACTCACATATAGAATATCTCCAACCAGTTCAGCAATCACCAACTCATTACAGCATACCTTGTACAACAGAATTAAGTACTTACATGTCAAACCTATAAATTGGGAAGCAATATGTTGTTGTGAGATATTAAATTACTTTTTTACCTCCACAGGCTCTGCTTTATTGCTGTTCATTAACACCCAAGGACATGCTACATTCACACTTAATCACAGACATCCAAAACAAACAAGGAATAATGGACAGATTTTTATTCCATCATGTAATAATCAGACCAAATGAGACAACCGCTCCATGATCAACCACATTTTCAGTGCCACACATATGAAAGTTCTTAGTATTTACACCTACTGGAACATTTCAGTGTTTATCTCATCACATCACATGTTTCTCCTTTGAACTGCTACTTCAGTAATCTAAAGAAGTGGGAATTTGCTGGGTGCAAGGTCTGAGTCATATCACGGATTGGTAAGACATTCCCAGTAGTCTGCACAGAAGCTGATGAGGGAATTTTGGATGCACAGTTCCCAGGCCATGGTGCTACAGTGAAGAAATCTATTGCAGGCATGATGAGAAGGTGCAAACTGAGATGTGCTGGTAGGTGAAAACATGAATACCTGTATTATTCTCTGGTGAGATCTAACACATTCAGTAATAAATATCCCCGTCATAAACTCTCATATAATACTAAGCGAACATTCAGCAAACTGTGCTGCACATTACAATCCCAGACACAAACCACCTAATTCTTCTTCTTCTTTTTTGATTTCTTAAATTTTCTGCGTTGCTTACTTTTCTTCTTTTCTTGTTCAATTCTAGCTTTTAGGATTTGATCAGGACCCTTCAGACCAAATTTAACTTTGTTATCAACTTTTCTGTTGTGTCGACCCCAGTGAGTATTGGGGTAAGTCTTCAAGCCTACAGAGAGAGATGAAAACATATCAGTTGGTAACATTACACTTTTATGAATACATCCGAGCAATATTTAGACATATATGCATGGATAGCACAATATGCAACCGTGTTAATTAGATGGCAGAAAAGAAACACACCCACAACTTCGCTTGCAGAAAACACCTTTGAAAATGGCTGCTTAGAAGAGCAAGCTGAAAATGCTAGTATTACTGTAATTCGTAAAATAAGTAGCTTGTGAGGTGAATTGGAGTGGACAACAAATATGCAGCAGAAACAACTGAAATCTCTTCAAAGATGTTCATGGATGAAGACAGCACAACTGTTAAGAAAACATCACTACAGGCATCTTGATAGCAGTCTTACTCTTATACTAATAAATGTATCCCACCTGCACAGAATTCCTTGGGCTTCTGTCTACACCATACCTACACTATAGCTTCCTGGATATCATCATCTGATGTGAATGTACGACTTTTGAGAGCTACGTTTAATGGTCAAAAATGGGAAAATTGTATGGTGACGGGTCCAGGCTGCATGCAGTGTCAGAGAGCATCTCCCATCATATGGCATTCAGCTGGCCCTGGACTCATGTCCTGCAGCAGGATGATACCAGGGATTTGTTACTAATCCTGGTATACACCATTTGAAGTGTCTGATAGTAACAATGTTGTTACATGATTTGAAGTCCTGAAGCAGGGGTCCTCCAGTGTCCCTCTAGTCCTATTTGGATGGAATCACCACCTAATATTCCTGCCACCTGCTGTAATGTCATACACACTTGCTACTCACCCAGTTGACTGTACTGTTTTACATTAGTGTCCATCAGTGTGTTTACCATGTCAGATGTGCAACTGCACCAACTACACTGCCACTGCAGTGCCAAGAACAGGTGTCAGTTGCACATGCCACATACATTTCAACTGTAGGCCCCCCCCCCCCAATTATGATGAACATTTAACACCACTGTTTACATAGTTAACATTAATCTGGGATGTCCCATGCATCATTTTACTAACGGCTGTTGTTAAACAACTCTTGAAAGATGATTCACAAGACTTGTGATTAAAGAACATACAATCATATCAACCAAAACTTTATCTGTCACCAACCCAGAACCATCTGATGCTTTCAACCCATCACTCTACCTCTTTTACGAATTACTTCATTGCATTAAGAAAGGCATTTCTGATGAATCACAGGAAAGAATAGGAGTGTAACAGGTAGATTATTGACTTGAGGATAACCTGCAGCACACTCAGACTTTTATCTTTGTTATCAATCGCATGGATTATGACATTTGAATGACAAGATTATAATCTGGGAAGGATGATAAAGCAAATTATTTGGGACTAATTTTTAATGTACTATACCAGCATTTTTCAGACAGACCACAGTTAGCTACAAAAATCAATCAGAGTAGCTGGACTTTGGACTGGGATCAAAATTCAGATCCTCCAAAATATATATCAGGAATACCAAAGTGCTGATACCTATCTACCAAGATACATGGCATTACATCCCAGATCTGCATATTATCTAAAGTCACTACAATGCAAACCTCACATCTCGTATCAGTAAATGTGCACTGCAACTAATACAGGCAGCTATTAGGTCACACACTTGCCACCTGCCCACAACTGGAAAGTCAGTGGACTCACGGAAATTATAAATCAGCAAAAAAGAAGACAAATTATGGTTGGTAATAATGTTCTATATGCAATTTCAAATTTTCACAACAGTGACTGTTCACACTGTGGTGTCTTGGACCATAACACTGTGTAATCTTGTCCAGTTTTAGGGTCAGTTCAACCCTGAAGACAGGTGTAGCAAGTTTCTCTGAAAGACTGGCATCCATTTGCAAGATACATGGTTTCACAACCCAGAAGCCTACACTCTAAACAATTCAGTCTCATCACTGAACCCAGGACAATGTAGGCAATATAGTGACTACACCATGGGCTCAACAATCTGGGTTTGATTCTGGAAAGGGACAAGGGATTTTTCTCTTCTCCAAAATGTCCAGATCAGCTCTGAGGCCCACCCAACCTCCTGCTCAATGGGTACCAAAGACTCTTTCCCTGGTTATCAAGGGGCCAGGTCATGAAGTTAACTACTTACCACAATTAGTGCTGAGGTTAAGTATGAGTGGAGCTATACTTCTAGCCCTGCTATACAATAAGTGCACAAATACCAGGTGCCAGGTCATATGGGCTACTAAATTTTGTACTGTGATACCTAACATTTGTTGGTCCTCAGCGTGGAACTGGCTTCATGTCACCCTTCTGGTACCTACGTTTTGAGACGGCACCTAATTTTTTGCAAAATTTGTGTGGGTACTTACATCTAATCATTGGACTACACAGTTTGATGTATGGGAGAATGAAATGTGTAGTAACACCCAGTTAGGAGGCATTCATTGACAAAAGGACAGCTATGAACATGTTTACTGGACAAAAACATAGTAGGGGAACCAAATGAGGGTAGGACTTTTCTTATGATCTCACAGTATCACTGATCCATGTAAAATCATCCTGTGTTCACAAAGGCACAACATAGGGTTCACTGTTCACTGTGCTTTCACATGGTGAACTTTATCAGATGAGAGCAATATATGTAATTATTTATGGTTTATGTAATTATTCAGCACTAGAGTTATAGGTGGCTGAATTGTTACAGCCTGCATGCAAAGATGAGCAAACATATCACAACACATATTTTTAGAACAAAAGCTTTCTATGAAAGGGCAGCACGGTGACCTATGCATCACAATGTCCAACGTGCAGACTGTGACCTATAATTTAACCTTTAACAAACAAACAGGATAATGCTGTCATATTAAATGTATAACTTTTTCATCCAAATAGGAACACACTGTCCTGCAGCATGTATTTAAAATACACAAGGTTCCAGCCACAGCAGAAATCTGGTATTTAAAAGAATGTGTGCTAAACATACCAAGTACATGTCTTCTATTTTGATTTTTATCATCATTATCATTATCCTCATCATCATCATCGTCATCATCACCATCTCCTGCAAGGTTCTCTGCTACCTTCATTCTCTCCTTCCACTGAGCATACCGTTTACTCTTGTAGGTGACTGGAATCCAGGCTCCAGACTCATCACGAATTTTCTTCACTTTCTTATTCTAAAAGAATAATAATTGGCAACAATCAGCGATAAAACTGAAAAGGTATATTCTATAAATTGAAACAAACAAGTCTCCCAAATGTTGCTTTGGTAATTCTGCATACCTCATTAAAATTTAATTGTGCATCAATTTACTGCTGACCAGCAACCTTGGATAAGACTGCTTTCCATAAGAGGTATAGAAATAACAATGTACCACACAGGAACACTGGTGAACATGGAGTACTTGATGCATGACAGAAAGGTTGCAGCTGTGCATGACAAGAAAAACAGGAATGGATGGAGACTGTTGAACAATAAGAATTTATTTTATATACATAAGATAGGCAATATTTTCATTAACTGACCGTATCAACAGCAACCATTTTCTTCTTTTTGCGATCCCACTGTTTCAACCTCTGTTGCTGTTTTAATGTTTCTTCATTATCAGCAGACAAATCCAGTCTAGCTCTGGAAGCCTCGTGGTCAAAACTGTTTACTACAAACCTAATAAACAAATTTAGAACAATTAAGAAATAAAACCACATTATTAACAGATGTGTTACAAGTAATATAAATGGGCAACAGCCAACTTAATTCAACTTAAACATTAAACTTTCAATTATATTTCCTGTTCTTACAACATTTTATCCAACCTTACGTTGCCTAGACAAACCAGTAAATGATAGCAGTAATTATCAATCAATGCAAATTCTAACATAATTGGCCAATGACATGAATTTAGTTCATCAATCTTACATTACAGACAAAGAAATGGAATTGTAATGGAACAGAATTTGCAACATATTGCCTACAAAAATTCTATAACAGCTGAAAACATCGCTACCTTCTGAAATTAAGGGCAAAAATTAAGCAAGTTATTGCCAATTGACAGCTTCCAATGTACTAATGCCATTCTAATGACATTTTATTCCGACAATGATATAAAACAGCAATCAGAACTAAACACACTCATTAAGGATTACTTCAGTAGATATAACCTCCCCTCAACCAGTTTATGTAAGTGATTAGGCAAGTTTGTGAGAGGAATGATGCACAGCACACATTAAGTCAAAAGTCTGGAAATAACCTGCCTAAATCAAACAGACAATTCTTCCTTATGGCTCTTTTTTCCCTCCAAAATGCCAAAGCAACTTCTTGTTGATTTCTCTAGTGTTGAACAAATTTGGAAATGATACCTATCAACAATAATTGCTGTTTATTCTTTTGGTCACATCATTAAGTTTCAGAATATCATTTGGTGTGATTCAACGTCTGTACGAGGAGGAATAAATGTCAGCTTGGGTTACACAACAGACAAAAATTCTGCTTGCCTGACATTTCACCAGAAAATAAACTATACCTACACAGCGTACACCATTTATTATACCAACTAAATATGCATTATTAATTAGTAAAAACAAACACCACTGCAATATTGTGCACCAGCCTACTTACCTTCACATAACACATAAGACACATAAAAAAATACTGTCTCGTTATGTCATCATGAAATATCGATACAAGATATCACCTACTGTATGACATCTTCCCACCCCCACAAAAAAGTGTGTGTGTGGGAGAGAAGAAGAAAAGAATAAAAAGAATAAAGGCACGGGAGAGAATACTAATCAATAAATGCAAAGAACTTTTTTCCAGTCACTTTTCTCCAGTTCATGCGAATGTGAGTGGGTTTGTTGAGCTCTCTTCATTTACACACTCACCTCTCAGTCAAACAGTACAACCAACAAGGTAGACTTTTACATGTAACAAAATTATTTATTTAATCACTCCAATATACTTCAGCCTACCGACCATCTTACATTAAAAACTATGATTCTGTTTTCTGTACAAAGTACACCTTGTTGGTTGTACTGTTTGATCACACTGGAGTACACGGTAATAATGTATTATAAAATACCCACCCTTGTTCTGTATGGTGATCTGGGGCTGTATATCGAATGTAATTCATCTCATCTACCATCATTCTTCTCTTTTTCTGTTTTACTATAGTCTCAGCATCATGTTTACATTTGTTGGGTGCAAGAATACTGTGAAATGTGTCTGTGATATCACCATCACTACTTGCTTTCAGTGATGTCCTCTCAGCACTCTTGCTGACTATAAAGAAAAAACAGAAAATTTACAGAACTGATTTAAACACGCAATACTTACTTACTTGCTCCACAGAGCACAGTCCCTGAGAAGCTAACCAGTTCTGAGCTAGTCAAGAAAATCTCTGCATTTAATGGAACCTTAAAGTTCATTAGCACTTCTACAATATCCCACCACCTGTCCATATTCTAAGCCAGATCAATCCAGTCCATGCCCCCACGTCCCACTTCCGGAAGATCCATTTTACTATTACCCTCCCATCTATGCCGGGGTATTTCAAGTGGTCTATTTCCCTCAGGTTTCCCAACCAAAACCCTGTATGCACCTCTCCCCTCCCTCACACGTGCTACAAGCCCCACACATCTAATTCTCTTTGATTTGATCATCCGAACAAAATTTGGTAAGGAATACATATCAGTATGCTCCTCATTATGTAGTTTTATCTACCCACCTGTTATCTCATCCCTTTTAGGTCCAAATATGCTCCTCAGCACCCTATTCTCAAACACCCTCAGCCTATGTTCATCCCTCAATACAAGCAACCAAGTTTCACACCCATACAAAACAACAGGCAAAATTATAGTTCTGTATATCTTAATCTTTATATTTTTGGACAGCAAACTGGAAGACAAAAGATTCTGCACCAAATGATAGCAAGCCCTCACTTCAATCTGCTCTTAAATTTCTTCCTGAATAGAATTTTGATTTGTTAGTGCTGTTCCCAAACACCTGAACTGTTCCACCCTTATGAAGGAACTATTATCAATCTTTTTATTGTGACTTCGTCCTTCACTGTGATCTCGAGATATGACTACGTAATTAGTTTTATCGGCACTCTTTTCTAGTCCCATCTCCTTACTAGCAACTACTAAAGCTTCTGTTTTTTTGTAGTATGTACCCTTCTGCTCAACACATTAATCATCATCAGCATAAACCAGAAGCTGATGTGTACCATTTAATTTCAAGCCATCCTGGCTTACCTGAACTGTCCTAATGGCATACTCTAAAGCAAAGTTGCAACCAATGACAAGAGAGTATCTCCTTGTTTCATACCATTCCTAGCAGGAAACATGACAGACAAAAAACGTGCAACACAAACTGAAACTAAAGACCAAAAATAAATAAATTAATGAATAAATAAAGGGCTGCAAGTACACAGACGAGTCTGTGAAAGGGCAAACTAGGAAAAAGTCCGTGTGACATTGCATGATTTCAGGCTCCTGGTGTGGTTTAAATGAGATCTGCCCTCTTTTGCACTGTGTAACATCCCAAGAGAGTGCAGATCTCAGATTCCATCTACACTGCTTATTGCCAGTGACTTTTCCCCACATTCCTGCTACTACTGGCATTGATGCTGGTTTTTAATCAACTGTGTACACATACTTAAGTTATCTTTCTCCTTTTCTTCCATTTTCCGTTTATGGTTCTCTATTAAACTTCGGTGTTTAGCTCGAGTTGATTTCATCACAGTATACGAACGGGATCTTGAAGACTGGCCAATTTCAAACACAGTCTGAAAATAAATTAAAATCACTGTTATGTACTGCAATTGCTTTTTACCACTAAAACATAATCTAATTCTTACAACTGACACAAACTCTACATTCATAACTCAGGAAAATTTGGTAAGCATACAAACAGTCACATGAAAGTAAAAAATTCATAGACTTTGTCTACTTTGTTAAAATAATCATAAGTATATTTTCGGGTGAAAAGATTTGTCACACATACATCTTTATCTTCAATTCCAATAAAGTTGTACAGCAAGAGCTAGCCTGTACCAAAATCTGTGCATGTCACAATCATAAATATTATGAAAGCAGTATCAAGGGATGTAATGTCATGTAGCCTGGTAGACTGTTACAAACGTTTCTGAGGAATCCACTGTATCCATCTTACGAGACACATCTTAGATAAATCCACTGCTACAAATAAATGACAATATTTCTCAACATTTATTCAGTCTTACCCCATTAGGTTTATAGTTCTTCATCTTTTCCAGTATATCTGAAGCATTAGGCTGAATGGCACCTTGCACTGGAAACACAGGGTGTACAGTAAAGCTGTTAAGATTGACGTCTTTGACACGCTTTATGCTTTCCAAAGAAGCTCCAGGCCGTGAACGGATGTACTGTCTATAGGCATTACCGCACACCTTTGTCATGTTTTCCTAAACATTAAAAAAAGAAAAAAAAGTAAGAAGCTATAAGACCTGCATAAAGAGTTCATTTCATGTTACGTGTAAAATGATATGGGAAAGTTGTGAATGGTGCTAATATGGCCTTAATGTTTTGGCTTGCTGGCATGACTGCAATTATAAAACCACTGGATTAACAATTAAACTGAGTTAACCTTAAAATAACCTGCATTCACATATGCAAACACAAACACACATAAGAAAACACCCCATAGAAATTCATTTTATACATTTAGGCAACAAGAAAAGTTATGGCATTTTAAGACTTGCTGCATAACCCTTGTTTTATTTTCCACATAACACCATTTATTTAATAGCTCTATCTTTCCATTCAAATAATATGTTTCTCATAAACCATACAATTAAATTTAAATTCCAACACAACTGTTGATAGGTTAACCAAAGACACTCAGCATGAACTGCCAGTCACGCACAATGTGCAGATTATCTGGCCACATGGAAGTGGAGGGAGGGAGGGCAGGACGGAGGGAGGGAGGAAGTAAAAATGGGTGCTGTGTTGAATGTAAACAATGCTGTATTATTCACTGCATGCAAGTACATTTATACACTTTTACATATCATCTAGTAAAGAAATGCAAGACAAAATCATAAGCCAAAGAAGGTATGAAGCAAAACTCAGTATCAGATTGTAGATTCTTACAGTGGTGAGCATTAAGGCTAGGTCTTAATGACTCTACTTATCCAGATAATTGGTTAAGAAAATCAGAGTGAACTATTACCACTCTCTGTACACTGCACTAATTTGGGAGAGGGAGAAGAAATCACTATGGCAGATAAAAATGTACAATTGCTTCAATATTGTATCCAAGCCAAGACATTATAACTGTTATGTACATTTTAACTAATCTCGCCATGTACCAGGACTAAAGAAAAACATTTATAATCTTTATGAAAGAATTCTTACATGACTAAACAAAAGGCTGGCTTAAATGAATTTTGGTATGCATACGCTTGACAGTTTATTTACAACATTACATTCTTAATGACACTTTTAATTTACAAAATAATCATAGATTTAACATATAAATTAAATTATTTCTAGGAAGTGAAAGGCTAATATTTATGCTTACATCATGGTGAAGTTAACAAAATCTTTTAGTATCAATATAAAACTTATTACTAAGGTTCAGCAGAGCCACACAGGTGCTATAAACACTTCATTGGAAAAGTTAACTTTGAAGACCAATGTAGGCTTGAAAATATTGTTACAATGGATCTCAGGTAAACAGGTTGTAAGATATGACATGGAAACTGCTGGATCAACAAATGGGGTCAATGGAGAGCTCCAAAGTGACAGTTATGAATTTTGCAGCTTTGTTACAACAACAGATTTAATGAACAGGAAAAAAAGAAAGAAAGAAAGAAAGAAGAGAAGCAAAGAAAGAAAAAAACTGACTGCTGATAAAGGAACCTGGAAGTTATTCTATGCAAATCACATGGTGGTCTTCTACATTATAACATCATGTAGTCAGCTATGGGAGGCCATTTTTCCTAAGAAACATCCCATTCCATCAATGGAGCCAGGATGATCATCCAAAACATTGGTACCCACACACAATATGAGACAAAGTCATAATCCAAAGGCCACAATATAATCTTTGTACAAACATAAAACCTTACATTCTATGCACCATCATGTGTATAACTGATGTCAATAGTTTTCAATGACAATGTCCACGGAACTAAGATGGCACGCACAGGTTTTAAAAACGAATAAATATGGAAAACTTTCAGAAGGTTTTGAACTTGACACTAAATCAAAACAACTATGAGGAAGCTTGTGATCAAAATGGGAACAGCACAACAGTAAATGCATCACTCAGACGAGAGGAACAGCATGGGAAGAAATTGAGTATCATATGTGGAACAAATGAGATAGATGGACAAACTTGGCTGACAAACAATCCACATCAAAGTGAAGAAATATGATGTCTTGCACAGCTGCTTGCCAACTAAATTTGAGCATGCACTTCTTTCCACTAACCAGATCATTCACAGTTTCATGCCAAACTTTCAGCTCACTGTGTTCTTCATCCAGTAGTACTTCAGGTATATGTCCTATGAAACCATCTGGGAAGTCATCATCCTGACTAGATGCCTCAGATGGTAACACATTAAATGGGCGACCCAAAAATAAATGTAGGTCAAGCAGATATGCTAACTCATCATTTGCCACCAGTGAATATGCTACCCCACTTCTGCCTGCACGTGCACACCGACCTGCAAATCAATCACACTGTTATGGATAAGCAAGTATGCATACATTTCACTTGGCACAACTTTGGCTGACATAAAAGTGCTTCTTCATTGCAGTCACTTAATTAACAAGATCACATGAGGCACGGAATTTATGATGATGAATAAGCAATTACTTTAACCTTACATATACAGCTACAAATGCACACAATTTACACAAAATCACATATCATCCTCGCGCATGAACTCTCCTACATGTTTTGGCAGTAAACTACTACCCTCGGGGAGACAAAATACTAATGATGGTGATTTATTGTCCAAGCATCTAGGACAGTTTATGTGTATGGATGATAAAAGATTTTATATAAATGGTGTGCATTTGTTGATGTATATAGCTGATTATAGTCACCATACATGAACAAATAAGATCAAGAATCATGTTTCTGTACATTAATGTTTAAACACCATATTTTCGCATACAGAAACACATGTAAAAAAAACACACTTAGAATTTATTTATATATTTAGGCAACACAACAATTTACTGCATATTTAAGACATGCAGCATCATTTCTATTTTATTTTCTATAAAATGCCATTTGTTTCATAATTTTGTCTTTCTCTGTTCAAATACTATATTTTTCAACAACCATACGCTACAATTTAAATACCAACCCGGGTAAAGATTAAACATTAAACAAATTAATGTGATGAATTATCACAACACTATTTAGATGGACACTGTCTGCTGTACATTTGACATATACCCTGTTTCAAGAATTGATTCTGTTCTAGCCTTCAGATGACCAGTTTATATTATACTGACGGATTCAATTTATTAATTAGCAGCAATAGTTGCAATCAAAACTGGAATCTTCTAAATTTTAGACAAATATGTTGACACTAGGCTGCTGTGTGGTCTAGGAAGTGCTGCTGATGAAGACTCAAGTCTGCTGGGAAGTTATGCCACGTCAATAGGCAAGTTGTTTGTAACACTGTGAAGGCTAGTAGTACCTTCAACTGCAGATCTGAATCTTCAGCCACATTACTGTGCAAATCTGTACTCTTGCAACAGTTGTTGTTGTTGTTTCTGTTGAAATTATTGTTGTTGTCAATGTCCTTGTCCTCAAGAGCACCATCACCACCACTGTCACTGTCATTACCCTGCTTACCTATATGTCACTCAGTTTAGTTACTTCCTACTTTGTATTAGAAGAAGAAATAAGAGACCTGAGATTCATACTATTCTGTATAATACAAGACAAAAATGCATCAGCAAAACACTGGAAAGCAGAGTTATAGAAACTATCATTTATGGGAGATCTCACTAGGTTCAGAGATTATGTGTTAGCCTGGTATTCAAAAGGTCGTGAGTCTGATTTAAGCTGTTACTGCCCATCAATATAATAACTAGAGATAGGAATAAAGTGGACTCCTAAAACAATCTGATAACAAAGATACTAATTAAATAATTAAAGAAGAATACCTAATATCCAATCTATAGCATGTCACTTAACTCACTTCACAAAATACTTAAAGTTACTGCTATACAAAATAAGCTGGGAAATTCATCTACCAATTACACACATCAGTGTTTCAGAAGCAATGTCTAGTTACTGGTACTGAACTGTCCATACATAAGATAGTAATTTGAAGTTACTTACTTGCTCCATGGTGCAGACTCCTTCTTGAGAAGACAACTGGTTTGCAGCTAGTCAAGAAATTCCCCGCATTTCACGGACCCCGAAGGTTCATTACCGCACTCACAAGTGTCCGCCACCTGTCTCTATCCTGGGCCAGCCCAATCCAGTCCATATACCCACATCCCACCTCCTGGAGATCCAACCTAATATTATCCACCAACTACGCCTAGGTCTCCCAAGTGGTCTCCTTCCCTCCGGTTTCCCCACCAAGACCCTACACACCCTCCCACTCCTCACCCATACGCGCCACATGCCCAGCCCATCTCATTCTTCTCGATTTTATCTGCCGCACAATATTGGGTGAGGAGTAGAAGCCATTTAGCTCCTCATTATGCAATCTCATCCATTCCCCCGTTACCTCGTCCCTCCTAGGTCCAAATATTCTCCTCAACACCCTGTTCTCAAACACCTTCAGCTTCCTTTCCTCCCGCAGTGTCAACGACCAAGTTTCACACCCATACAAAACAACAGGCAAAATTACAGTTCTATATATCTTCATCTTTAAATTTTTGGATAGCAACCTAGAAGACAAAAGATTCTGCACCGAATGATAGCAAGCATTTCCTGACTTCAATCTGCTCTTAATTTCTTC
>Ga0123357_10004118_pt1 | contig 16949 bp, 7 predicted proteins | sample TergutEmb28metaG_FD_89873 | JGI IMG/M metagenome (GOLD analysis project Ga0123357, IMG submission 89873) | Embiratermes neotenicus P4 segment gut microbial communities from Petit-Saut dam, French Guiana - Emb289 P4 | ecosystem: Host-associated > Arthropoda: Insects > Digestive system > Gut ... | reverse complement strand
TACAGCTAAAGCAGCATTGAAATTTGGAAGTGAAGCTTGAGTACTGAAGAAAAGAGAGGAACAACGTTTAGAAGCAGCACAGATGAAATTTTTGAGACACTTACTTGGAATAACAAAACTAGATAAAGAAAAGAACCAATGGGAGCACAGAAGACTGTAAAGGAAATAAAACAGTGCTAGAAAAAGTGGCTACAACATATACAGAGGATGGACACAAAGAGACTACCAAAACAAGCACTACAATATAAACCAAAAGGACGAAGGAACATTGGACGACCGATGAAGAGATGGAGGGACCAACTTCATCTTGAGGATCAAGGAATAGGAAACACGCCTAAGCCTACAGGAACATGCTGATGATGATGATGAGGAGGAGGAGGAGGAGGAGGAGGAACCTTAAGAATGAAGTAATGTAATAGTTTCACTAACTCTATTACTAAGACGCAAAACATGCTGAAATAATCTGAAAAGGGAAAATTATTTAGGGTGAAGAAATTTTAAGAAAATACGGTAAATTTAACCACCACATTCTTCGGGGCACTAACCTCTTATGGAAGTGTTACAAAAATATATTATACGTATATTTAATGAGTCTTTAATCAAATGACTTAGTAAGTTACAGCAAGGAATATCATCAGAATAGTAACACGGCTTACGAACAGCCCGTTTAGTGTACGTTACATAGCAGAAAAACTTAAGTGTCACATATTGTTATACGACAGAGGGTCAAATGAAAACCTTAAAGGCGCGATAAAAATTCGAGCCACAGCTCGATTGTTTCAACAATGATACTGATGGTTTGAAGAGTGGCCGACAGGTGGCAGGACGATACCACATACTCGTAAGAAATGAAGTCATTTTGTACATTTTGTGTTCAGTAAATTACGAGATAAAACATATTGAAGGTTTTCATTTGACTCACCCTCGTATTTTATAGTTTATACGAAGGCACTAAGTCGCAACTATCGAAATTATATGTGCGAAATAATGGAAGAAAAATAGTTTCCACAGTAACTCATAAATGCCGCAAAGCGCCTAAGTGTGAGGATCTGGTACATAAATAATGGGAGAAAATTAAAAGACTCTAGCAGTAATTAACAAACTGGGGGTGGAGGCGGGGGCGGGGGCGGTGGGAAAAGACAGCCCTAATCACATAGATATCTCCTAATAACTGTCTTGACTCTATAACAGAAATAAATCTAAGAACCTTGTCAATACAATGCTACAAATGTACAATCATAATAACCAAGTATCCCATTTAAATAAGTAAGAGGAACAAACTGGGTAGATCATTTATATAAAGAATATTTTAAACCCGCCAGCAAAAACTTAGTAGACCTACGTAAATATTAGGCCTACATACGAGATGAAGAAGTCTTGCATTCCACAAAGAGTCCCTTGCAGCAATATTATATATATATATATATATATTCATATATATAGGTGCTGAAATTAAATTTAAGTGTGTATGTGTGTGTATTTATTTATATATATGCTGTATATATACATACAACATTTTCACTTGCACCCTGTGTGTTATTGCACAATTCATTGTTTATAAGAAAACTATAAAATGGCATTCAAAGGAACAAACCCAAACAGAAGAAACATGTTAACAACGTAACAAAGTAAAAGTAAAAAATCGCCCTCTAACAGACCATGAAGGCCCAGATAGGGAGAAGAGGTATAGCTCTACTCTTTCTTCAACTTTGGCTCTTGGTAAGGGTGGATGATCGACTCTCACGCTGCAGCCGCTCTACTACTCGCAAGACATCCTGTATCTATTTTTCATAAGGCTGGGGGGCGCCACAGTCGGTCTAGTAGGGTACGAAAAATATCGCTGGCACCGCTTTTCAAACCCCGGACTGTACAGATCGTAGTGAGTCGCTATACCGAGTACGCTAACGATGCAGCCGGTAACAAACCAATATAACAAATAAACAAACAAATAAACACGCACAATTACTTGGGATGCACACTGTCATAAGAAAGAGAAATGGATGCGACACAGAAATTAACACAGTTTTTTCAGGCACACCTGAAACCTTCCAAAATCAAGAAGCAAACTAGACTACGAATACAGCACACCACATTAGAAAAATCACCCTACATACGGCAGCGAAACTTGGAACAATACAAATCTAGAATCACAGCAGCAGAGGCGAATTTTTTTAGACAAACCGCAGAAAATATTTTGCTTGGCCACAAAAAATCTAAGATATTCTGAAGTAAGTTCAAACTGAATCAGTTTTGGAAAAAAAAAATAAATCACTACAAAAATAAATGGATACAACATGTTCGTAGAATGGGCAGATTCATACTCTCGCGCACTACCGTAACACATCAACTGGCAGGCAAATGGAACCCTGAACGCTCATTAAACATATTTCTGGAGTGTAATACAGGCAGGTTTTGTTTTACGCGATTTCTTTTTGCGAGATGTCGCTTTATCGCAATTTGAAACTTTACGCTATTTTTCAAATTTACGCTATAAGTTCCGGTTTAATGCGATTTGCCATAGACGATAGGCGATATTTTTCTGTTAAACGAGACTTGCCATAGACTATCGCTTGCTACTCTTATGTGTTGGAGGCCTGCAGAAATTGACGTCACTGTCACGCCATCAGTCACGTGTGTGGGTTGATTACGTTGGTGGTAGGCGGCTGATGTACAGGGTGAGTCTCTCGCTAGAGGCCCCAAACTATTGTCTATAAAAATTACGTTATTGAGATAATGACTTGAAAATTTATATACACATACCGGAAACGACGCAAAACAGGACCTGCTCATAATCGATGCTGAAACTGGTCTCCTTTCACATCAAAGCACACTTGAATGCGTTTCTCCAAATTCTGGAATACTTTTCCCGAATTGTTGACGTTGGCGGCTTGAATCTTTTGGCGTACAGCGTCTTTGAGTTGTTCGATTGTGCGTGGTGAATTTTTGTACACTTTGCCCTTCAATAGGTCCCAAAGAAAGGAGTCAACATGCGTTAGATCGGCTTACCCTTGTCTTTAACTTTTTAACCAATTTCTGGATGCAACACTTCGATGGTTCACGTCTTTCATCAAATTCTGTTCGAAATGCCATCTGGCATGCTTTAAATAAACCTGTTTGCCAGTATTTACGAAAGAGAAACCCGCGCTTTTCGACTGTATACATAGACAATAGTTTGGGGCCTCTAGCAAGAGACTCACCCTGTAGTTACCCCTTTAACAGCATTTGTCTTTCTTAGCAAAATGAGATAAAATGCAAATTTACATCACCTACTGCAATCCAAGTGAAAAATCGACGAAAAACTATCAGTATTCAAGAGAAATTAGATATAAAAAAGCTAACTTAAACAGGGTGAACAAATTGTCAACATTTGCCTTAACGTTAGACTCGGCCATAGTACCGTAAGTATACTTTGTGCTAGTGGCGATAGAAGTAGAGAAAGTGTTAAGTCAGTAAATAAACTGTGTAGCAAGAATACCACAGTATTATCGGAACGTAACTGCCCAACAACCAGCGATATGAGTCTCTTACATTTTTATTGATTTAGAAATAAATAAATATGACGCGTAGAAATATATATATACTGTATATAAGTACATATATACTCCACAGTTATGTATATCCACTAGTGTTGTAGTCATACATTATATTAGGTTGAGACTGTCAATCCCCTAACCCCCAGTACGTGTAAATACACCGTTTTAAATGGAAATTTTAATTTTGATTTTTGCGACATTTTTCGCATCCAACAAGACCTGTTCGTACTGACATTTAAATGAGCCTCGAGGCCTATATTCTTGAAGTGCGATGATGATGATGACGCATGATCATTACATATATACAAGGTAGGCATATATTAACAATTCTGCTAAATTTAATGTAAAACTAAGCATCTTCCAGGACCTCTGGGGCACAATTACCTCAGTCAAAAAAACAATTTAAGTAAGTACAGTCTACGCTTCCAGTACGACACACAGCAGAACGGTGGACGTAGTGGGACAAACTGAATGATTTCTCTAGTGGTACTGGTGAGTTGCAGGAGTAGCGGGATAAACAAACAAATGTCAAATCCAAAGAAAAATACTTGGAAACCACGAAGCACTTCTATCACTTGAAAAGAGTGGAGGGAAATAAATGTTATCAGCAGGCAATACACAACAAAAAGTTGAACAGGAAAATCAGACACAAGATGAAAATATACAATGTAGGGATAGTCAACGCGAGGCATCGTCTATTACAAATAGTGAATAGGTTGTTGTAAAATTAAGCTATTATTACAATATGGAATAATAATAACAAACAATAGTATTTAAATAGATAAAACCATTTAAAGTCAATATGCACGCGAGAATTTCCTTGTGTTTTGAAGCATTATACGTTTTTAAACACCCTGTGCTAATGATGGTCATTCTGCTCTGAGACGCGTTGGATCGAGGTGGATACAGATTACGTAAATTTTAGTTGAGTTTGTGTGGCTGAAAATGAGGAATGGTCGTTGTTAGTGTTGCTCTCTCTTTATTATCCTCAATTATTTTGTACTCAAATGCACTTTTTCAAATTCCTTAAATTTCCTCGGATAAAATTTATTACGATATGTTATTGGCAAGATCGGGACCGATTTTCGGAGGTCTAAACTGAAAGATATTTTGCAGTATGTTTGAGTATCGAGTATGTTTGGAAGGCAGCACGAACAGGTATTATTATTGTTATTATTATCATCCATTTTTTAATAATATCTTAGATTTACAACAACGTATTCACTGTTTGTAATAGGAGGTGCCTCGTCGTAAGTCACCCTTTCTTTGAGCAGATTTGTAGACTAACTTAAGATAGTCAAAGAATTTTCGGAAACATGTGGTAGTGTGTAAAATATACGAATATAATACAATTCTTAAAGTTGTGTTTTTCGGTCATCACAATTGAAAACCGATGAAAATATACAACCTGAATACAATTCTTGGGATATAATAGTGATACTAATTCTGACATCAGCAAATTTTCTTCAGGCGGAGGCACGTAGAAGGAAGCGTGAATCACGTTCATTTCCTCTGATACTTGACGTACACCGGACATAAATATTTGACTTTTGTGCCTTCAATGAAGATACAGCTGTAAATATTTTAAAGTTGTTAAATATGTTTTATAATTGAAGTCCGCCGTATTATGAAATATTACGTCGCGTTGATTGATAACTTGTTGCCGGCGTTTTGGAGGAGCTTACTGCCTCCATCTTCCAGGCGGACGTGTTCTTCTTCAACAGCCTTAGACAAGGATGTAAGGTTCTCTGACAGCCGGTAATAAATTACGATTTAAGGTTGCCTCGTATTACAGAAGACTTACATTCTTCATCAGCAACGTCGCGATAATTATTATTCCTCAAGATTTATAGGTACACACGTTAACTCTACAGTACCGCTAGGTTCAACATCAAAAAATCTCTGCGTTTTGCTACATGTTGTATTCAATTGTTCCGCGTAATTCTTACAGTAAACAGCTATCGCTTCATTATACATTATTAACCAATTGCTCTGTTTAGTCGTATCATTCATTTTTAATTATGAAGGACGGACTCATATTTTCCACAAGATTTAGTTCCACCTTCCAAGGCTTAACGAATTAATTATTAAATTTTATTTGCTTAATAATTAAGGTTCCCCACCATCACGTTAACAAAGAAAGGTTAAATAAGTTTAGCAGTGACGATATTTAAAGCAGAGAGCTCAAGAATGTTTGAAAGTAGGCCTGATAATTACGTTTTTTTTTCTCGAAGCAGTTGACCGACTGCGCGGACAGCAGTGCAGTCTGGACACTCCCGAGTGGCCTCACATATACACATGGACAGCCTGACTCGCATATAAATGACCTACAGATATGAATTCATGCAAACGAATCATTAATTTCTTTCACATAAAGCTGGCGGAGATATGTTCTCATTTGTCACCGCGACACGAATATCAAGAAACGAATAAAATAATGAAAGAGTGATGTTGAACCTCTAACTGTCAATGACAGCGAGTTGAATTATTTCAGAACTGGAAGCAGGCATTACGTCACAAACGCAACCATGTTTCCATAGGCCCTACGAATAAATAGGAATGATCGCAGCAACTTTAAATTCAATAGGCGCATTCCAGTCTTGCATTCTCTAGGAAAAAAAATCCACTTTTACCCCCTGCAATCAATGCACGGTAAATGGCATGGCCAACTTCTACACGACTGGGAAATGAGTTGCTGCGAGTATCACTGTAGAAAGAATTTCATTCACACAAAGTACTTTTTCCGACCACGTAATTAGCAATATTTGGACGCTTCGGAAAATAGACAGGGAATACCTTGAGAGTTTCGAAATATGTTAATGGATGAAGGATGCAGAAGATTAATTGGACCAATCGTGCGAAGTATGACATGGAGTTAAGGAAAAAAGGAGCATTCTACATAAAATAAAAGAAAGGAAATCTAACCAGATTGGTCACACCCTCCGTATGATCGCTTTAAAAATAAGTTCTCGAAGGAAAAATGAAATACAAATCATGAGAGACGAGATGAGGAGGAACAAAATTTAAGCAGCTACTCTATGACTTTAAGGAAAGAAGATAATATCGGAATTTGAAATAAGGAACACAAGACAGCACCTCTGGATACAACACTTCGGTAGACGCTATCCATAGTCGCAGGACAAACTACGTAATGAATGAATGGAAAATCTAATTACGTTATTCTTGTAATTTATATTCTTCCAGACAGACAACAAACACACGGCTTTGTAATTTAGAAAATATATGACGTAAGAATGCATAGTCATAGAATAACTCTTAACTGCAATTATCATCGTTTATATTAACCCAGCAGTGTGTGTGTGTGTGTGTGTGTGTGTGTGTGTGTTTGTGTGTGTGTGTGTGTGTGTGTGTGTGTGGTGGGGGGTGCATATACAAGCGTAAAATACAAGTATATATATATATACACATATAAACATACGCATATAGATTACTAAACACACAAGCAATAAGGATTGAATAAATCCATGCTGCAATAGTACAAGTTTCAGTATGTAATATTAATGCAGTAAAATAATCTCCTTTTATTGCAAAGTACCGTCTACACATAAATAAAATATTTGAGTATTTTAACCGCTAACATAAGCTTTTAAATGCACTTAAAGTTCCAGTGTAAACAATGGGATTCCATTGGTATAGTTAACGAATGTATCTTAATTGACAATATTATTCTGTAGGCCTGATGATGGCCGGATAAAACGGCCGAAACATGTAGCCTGATTAGCCAGTTGTAAAACTACAATTGATATTCAATTGTTGTGTATAGAGAGTACTTTGCAATAAAATTTATTACACATGCACAACGGGATGGCGTCATTCCAGTTCAAAATAATCTCTTGCTTACGTCGTTTCGCAAACGTCCTCTACACAGAACCCAGCATATTAGACCGAGAGTGCAAATTCACAAGCACTACGCTCAGATTGTTGTCGCGTTTCTGGACTGCCTTGATCAGACTCTCATACTCGAACATTTTGTTGAAATTCTTAAACAAAGCGCCCCTGAAGAATCCGGGGAATCTGAGAAACCTGAGTCTGAACCTAAAGACAGGACAATAACGATTTAGAAGCTGACTGAGAAGAGTGGCCTCATCAGGGTGTCTAACGCAGTGAGTCGCAAGACCAGAGAACAGCAGCAACTGGGTCATGTGATTAGGAGGATGCTTGTTTGTCTTGAAGATAGTCTGGGGAAAGAGTTGTGATCTTTGTTCTACTAGATTTCAATGTTTGGTTTCTTAAAATCATTTTCAGATTATCCTTCATCGCCACATGTGTTTTTGGACATTCCTCTCATTCAGACGCTGCACCCACAATCAATTGGAAATGCCTTGTCCTTAAATTGTTATGTGTTTGTCAAATTTCATTACTTCTTTTAACTGTTTTGTATATATAAATATACCCTTTTTCTTGGTCGAAACAGATTGTTTGTTAAACAACCAACTCAATTTAATAATGTGGTAATGGGTAAAACTGTCTCGACATGTCATATAGACAACGTTGTCGCACTTCGAACCATATACGACGTAACTTGGGGGGAAGAATCTTTGTTAAAGACACGGTTCCAACTAATCCGTCAGAGTTGGAGTCAACATAAAAAACACCTCTTCTTACTTTACCAAGCGTAATAATGAATTGTGGTTTTGTAGCGTCATGTACTTAAACCCTTGTAAGAAGACACAGTATCTTAAAAATATGTGTGAATATAATTGAATGGCCAACTTTCTTACTTCTGAAGTTCAAAGAAAATTGTTCACCACTTACCTACTTATTCATTTCGGTTTATTTACAGTGATTACAAAAATAATGAAACTGTACGACAAAGTGCATAAAGGTGTAAATTTTTTAAAATTATTTTATGTTGTTTTTATGGTGGTTTTATTGTTAAATTATATAGTGTCGAAGATAGATGAATATGTATGGAGCACTGGTGCAATGATACTGACGAGAATACTGAAGTACTAGCAGAGAAACCCGTCTTGTTCTCCGAAAATCCCACATGAAATGGTCTGTGATTGAACCACAGCCTCTGCAGTGGCAAGCCGGCGACTAACCAAGTAAATTTTTGTTACTGCTATAGTGTCGTCTTGGGGCTACAGTGATTACCTATAGATGTAATGACAAAACAAATACTTAGGAAAATGGTCGAATTTTACTTTATGTGCTTACGTGGACCGGATAGCGTAGTCGGTATATCGTCTATATTGTCGAAAATAACCCACATCAACAAAACGTGTCGGACAATTCCTGTTTCCGTCCACAAGTGAAGAGACAATGGAAAAGTCTTAAGATATACTTCTGCCAAAACCTGCGTAAACCACTGTCAAAAATTTGTAAGATTCGAAGCGCAGAATGTTAGAATATCAGACGTGGCAGTAAGTAAAAGGTAACCGTTAGGCTTTAAAAGGCTAATGATACAGCAATTTTTATTTTTATGACCATACGATAGATCAGTAAATGTTTAACCTTTCGGTCGGAAATGTACTGATGTACATCTACTGAAAGAAATCACAATAACCGCGGCCGACATTCGAAATGCCTACTCCGCAATACATACAGTACTACAAGCAATACAGTTTACCTAATTTATTTCGTAACATATATGGGTTTCCTGTTACACAGTATTGAAATAAATATTGGCGTGGTAATGGTAACAATAAGAGTGTAAATAAAGAATATCAAATAGCAGCTGCTACGTCAGCACCATCCAACATGTTCAGTTACCTGTGTGGCAGACACTGACTATTGCAACTTTATGTTTAGTGCCATATTTTCTGGCCGAAAACACAAAATTCTAAATGGGTTGATTTATATGGAATAACAGTTTCTTTAAAATATCGATACACCAAAATAACCGGACTGAATTAAAAACAAATCACAAACACCGTTGTTTTGCTAACATGTAACACGACGTTCTCATTCAGATTTCTTCTTCCATGCGTTACGTGTCCGTTTACACACGCAATACGATGTTACACTGAAATGAATGTGAAATTAAAAGGATTGTATGATTTGTAACCCTCTAAATTTCAGTGGTAAATGTACCAAATATGCCACCTGCTTGGACATAAAAAACTCTGTCTTTTGCCCACAGAATGCATACATTTTATGTGTTTCATGTGACAACGATTAATTCCCTATATGGGATTATCAAAATGTTTTTAATGACGGTAAATATGTTCTCTGCGAGATAGGAATTGAACTGTTTTATACTACACAGATGAACCTCAGGCTTTCAAGAACTAATCCACATTTCTGCCATTGTGGTATACATGAAGTATTTCCATGACTCAGAATTTTATTCATATCCCATTTGCACATGTTACAATATTTCTTATCGCACAAAACGAATACAATGTCGCGGCTTATAATTGGTGGCGCCCCTACTCCGTACTGGGGAGGTCTCGGGTTTAAATCTTGAATCGGATCCTATCCTCACTATCCTCACTGAAGGCCTTCTCATTTCTACTTAGTTCCTCCAGGGGACTTAACATGGCGGTGCTTTTTTTTAATTCAGATGACGGACTGCTGGCTAGAAGTCATTATTCGGAAGGTTCTGCGACCGGTCATCTAGACACAGGGTTTTCTTGGTTTCCTTGTGCCTAAAAGCAAATGCTGAGATGGTTCCCAAGATTCCAAGTTGCCACTACATGCTTCTCATGTAGCCCTCCCGACTTAAATTTAGTAGTAACAAGTTTCATGTTTTTTTACATGTAAAATAACCACTGCCACCGGGTAACAAACCAATTGCAGTAAATAAATATTATTATTATTATTAAAATTAGGTTATATAATCGCTTCCTTCGATTTTCTTTGCAATTATTTATTCACTGATTGACCTGTCTTTCGATGGTAAGTAACATGACATTTTAAAACGCTTTAAAATAAAAAAATAAACAAACAAGAAATTAAGCTGTGGTTTTCGCCAGAGAGACGGAAGGCAACAATTGTTATAGGCGTAAGATCACAAATATAAACCGAAAATACAGTTTTAATACATTACCAGAGTGTTATGGATGTAACTAATTTGAGCTGCTTCACTTCATAACAATAAAATTTTATTTGTGTAGTTATTTATATTACTGCCCTAAAAGAGGCGAGGCAGACTTCTTGTTTGTGTCATCAATTAGACAGATATTACTTGCCTGATACTTGCGTGCTGGTTGCGTACCACCCAGATCATTTCCTTACCTGGAACAAAATGGAAGAGAAAATAAAAAAAAAATCAGCTCAATTATAAGAGGAAGTTTGTGCAAGCGTAGTCTCAGAACAAAAGGTATAAAATATTTTATACGGCACTTGTAAAAACTCTATCCTTTTCAGATTTAGATCTTGTAACAGGCACAGGGTTTGGGAACGCTTGACATGGTACGGACTAATAAAGCGATGGGTAAATTTGTTTTACTTAAAGTTACAGGCTACCTACAGCTTCGAATAACTGATTGTTACAAATTTGATATATATGTATATGTATATATATATATATATATATATATATATATTGGACCGTGCATCATCTTGATAACTGAAGAACAAAAACCAACTAAATGCCACTTATTACTTTATTATGCTTATGTTAGGCTCAACATGTTTCGGGCACCATTATGTCCATCATCAGGAGCTCACGACGATAGCGTTGGTTACCACATAGGCCGTCTGGCTCTCGAGTTGCTGCTCGTTGGTTTTTATTCTTCAGTTATGAATGTTACAAATTAATAATTATTATTTGTTTATTTATTTAATATATATTTAACGATGCTGTCCATAAATAAGGGTCATAAGGACATTGAAAGACATCGTGTTTATCCCAACACACAAAAAAAGCTTGCTTTGTGACAGTAATGCAGACTCTGGTTACTTTCGTCCAATAACAGACTCGCAGGGTCGAATATGGCATCCACACATTTTTTCTGCGATGGAGACTAACAATGAGCCGAAGTACATCTCCCGCAAATTCAAGTTCTGAAGGTTTCTTTCTTAAAGTGGCTTGTATAGGTTAGCTGGAGTTTAAGCAAGAAGGTGAGAAGGTTTTGACTAAATTAAAGTAGCATAGTACATGTTCTGATGATGGGGGCGTCGTGAGCAGGAGAATGAAGTTTCTGGCTCCTTCAAGGAGTCTTTCAGCTTCTCAAGACGATGCATTTTCTGTAGAGGCTGTACGGAAGATGCAGAACCTAAGATCTAATAAAACAAAATAATGGTGGTTAAGTGACTGATAAGGGAATTTAATGGCATTTAATGAAGTTTAAATATTCCGACCCCTCGTACTTATCTACTCTTCTCAGTGCTAGCGTCTGCCAACAAACGTGACAAAAAATTCAATTCTACACTCCGACTACTGAAAATCGACAAAGGTTTAAAGAAGGGAATTATATCAATCCTCTCGGCCTGGTAGGCCGTATTTTTTGATACCAAATGCATTTAATAATATCATTTCAGCTCTATTCTTGTTCATTACTAAGGTAAATAAGGTTCATGATGTATGACGCATTTCAATTTAATACACATCAAAGATTACTTGAAAGTAAATAATTTGTAAAGAAACACAAATGAAATAAACTATCATTCATATTTCAAACAACAGTTGGCATTTTCCCACTCCAATTATTCATCACCTTTCCATATTTTTAGCATGGTCTTCACAACTATTGTTCTGATCACAAATTTGAACTATATTATGCAATAAAAACTCCACGTGAATTCCTCCGACGCTCAGTGTAACACCGTCCTCCCAAACAGCGCAATACGTAATGGAATCGAAAGTTTACAAGCTATGAACAGAAAAATTATTGACATGAACTTTGACCTCCTTGGCTAGTTCTGATAAGAAACGCATAATATAACCAAAGCTTTAATCTATAATCTGAGAAACTAATATTACAAAACACAAGATAGGAATACGGAAGAACAGGAACTTAAGGGAACATATGTGTTTACTTGTACCATCATCTGATCCCGTAGGAATAACTGATCATGGATGTGATTGCAGAATATGGTGAAAAAACGGAACGTTAAATATCTACGACGTAGACTTCTAAGATGGCACAAATATAACTGCTGTATACTGTGACGACGGGTTCAATCGAAAAAAATGAAAAGCGAGATTGTATGTGATGTTTTCAAATGCAAACAGACCGATCACAGACTGACAAAGTACTATCAGCATCGTCGCCCAAATTTCCTAAACACCTAACATGACAAAAATAACCATCTACATTCAACAAATAACCCCAGAACTTCTACATGCTTCTCATGTAGCCCTCCCGACTTAAATTTAGTAGTAACCAATTTCATGTTTGTTTACATGTAAAATAACCACTGCCACCGGGTAACAACACAACTGCAGTAAATAAATATTATTATTTATCTTCAATAAACTTAAACTAACTCAAGAAAAACCAGCAAATAAATCAAATAAGGATTTCTTTCTTCTGAAATGTAACTTTGCGGCGCTGAGTAATAGTGACCCTACCTTCCGAAGGAGAGTAATGTTTTTGTTGTCAGAGGTCTAGATGTCAGCAAGATCAAATAACTCAAAATAAATTAAGGCAATGGAAACAAACAGATGTGTTCTGACCAAGAGTAAGGTAGCAGAACAATATCAGACTTATAAATCCATTTAAAAAATTCAAACTATGGCTCCGATACACAAATCAGCAAGCATATTTCAGAATGTTTTAGAGACATGAGATCCATATAGAATTAAAAATCGACGCAGACATCGAAGGTGGCGCCGAGAGTGACAACTTAGTGAAAGGAAGAAAATGCAGATCTGCAGGCTGTAAGCTCGTATGTCATACTGACCTAATTCACGTGTAATGATGTGCCATTTTTGAGAAGGCTGACAAAATTTAATTTGTGCTTCATGTAAAACAGCGGCTATAGCCTATACGTAAGCATCGATATCAAATCTTCCGTTACAGGTACAAGCTTTAACGGGACCGAGCTAGCATATCCTTGCCACCTTACCTTGCAGCACACAAAGAAGAGAGAGTGAGACTCCGGAACCTGACAGACACAATTTCAATTCTGTAATGTATATACACACCACACAGTGCAGACAGACTAGCGTAGTCGGTGCGACGTGCGACGGGTTGAAAGGTCCGAGGCTCGAATCCCGATACAAGCTAGGAAGTTTCTGGTCCCTGGGAACCGTCAAGACTGGTTCTGGGAACCACCCAGCCTCCTACTCAATGGGTACCGCGTTCCTTTCCCGGGGAATACCGGCCGTAGCGTGAAGTTCACCACTCCATTCCATCTGGTGTCTAGGTTGGGAATGACCGGCAGCTATAAATCTACTCCCTGTATAACTTCATGTCTTGGACAGGAGCACACATCCTTAATTGGAAAATTAAAATTTATCCCAAAACTTTTAGTGTATACTCTAACATAAAATTGAATAAAAATCTATTAGTAGCTTGGGAAACTATACATGCAGACGCGGAGTCGTACATTACTTCTTTATCAATCGTCCACTTTATGTATTTTTATGACAGAACAATATACATTACTGCTGTGTTTATGTTCCCATCTGAAGATTTTACTTAAAGTTACATGCGCGACCCCAAACTCAATACGGAATTTCAGAATCTCTTATCATCTAAAGATACACAATCCTCGACAGGTTCTCTCTCATCACTGAAGCTCGGAAATATTCTCTTCGTGAAACATGAAGAAGCAATTCGAAATAGTATTGTCTATATCCTATACCGCTCTTGTTCTTCAAGTGTCAGCAGGTCTTACGTTCAGACGTCAGCTCACACTCCAAACTTATTTCTGTAGACAAGTTCCTGACGTGACGCAGACGTTCAAAAGAGGATTTGCCAGAAAATATCTGTGACAGCCTTACATCTCATACATTTTATATCAAAATTTTCTGTTATAAAACGTACGTATTTCAGTATGCTTTACAGGTTTATACACTAGGAATTCTTTGAATAATTTTTAACATTTAGCAACCATCGTACGGGTGTCGGTCTATCGTTGTAACATTAAAACACCGATACGGTCCAGCTACAGCCCACAAGACGCTGTAGTTACCTCTCTCGAAACTTCTAGCAGGAGAAATTGACTCTTCATGTTTTGAGTTTAGCCTTTTTTCGTTTTGGACCATTCTTCGTGGAGCCACATTCTGTGCAACGGTCTTACGCAGAGTGGTGTGGTGATTACGAACAAAAAGCGGAAAATGAAGCACGAGGAAGCATTCAGAGGCCATTTACACACAACCAAGCTTCTTGTAAGCCGGGATAGTGCAATCGGTATTGTGAGTAGACTAGTAGATGGACGTCCAAAGCGATGCGAAGTCAGAGGCAGGAGGAATAATTCTTGCCCAGAGAGCCCAGCCAGTCAAACGGGGGTGCACTTTCTGGAGGTAAAGTTGCTGGAGCTTGAAACTGACCCCTCAACATAATTTGGTACCGAGATTAAAAACGAGTGCAGTTACAAAATTATATTTCCGATGTGCTAACTTACACGATAAAATACTTTTTTTTTGACGACATGGATAGACGAGAAATGTAAAGATTAAAAAAAAAAAGAATAGAAAGTTCTTACCAGCAAACACAGATATTTAGAGTCAATAATACTTCTGTGAATAAATTATGTAAACTTAGTAATTAAAAATGTATAGAAGGAACGCGCTATTTTCTATACTTCTGTTGGTGATTTATACGCATATTACGACGGACATTTTTTATTTTCTGAAACCAACCTGATACATACGACATGCTGGTATCTGACCTTGCCTCCGTCAAGAGTGCCAATCATTTACGTTTCTCTTGATATTGTTTGCGTTGATTTCAATCGTAAGCCTCAGACATTGAGCAATATCCACGTAACAACATATTCTTATGACGGAAGACAATTATGATACTTACCACTTCAGGACAATGCTAAGTACATTCTGTGTTAAGTGATAACACCTTGCAAGTTTATACAAAATAGTTTCACTGTCATTAAGACCAATGATCCCTGCCGATAAAGTGCGTATCAGCGGAGGTACTTCGGTTAAGGAATATATTATATACAGTTGCAAGTCAAGCAAACCTAGTACAGCCCCAGAAGTTTCCAGGAGGTTTTGAGGCTCCCATATTTTGAGAAAGTCGATATATGAAGGTGATAAGGTTGTCATATTGCTGGTTCTAATTTCTATCAGACGTTGAGCGATCCCTAGGACATAGTGTGGCAGGAAAGATTATGTCAATGAAAAATTCCAATGAAACCACCAAGAATCGAACCCGCGACTTCCCGCCTTGTAGCGCAGTGCCCCCATTTTACATATATGCTCTCTGTATATTATGTCTAGAATTTCGTGTGCCTTTGACAGTACGTTCAAGACACATCGATTTCAAAGATAGACAAAAAAATATTCACTTTGGCACCTAGCAGCTAGGTAACACAAAATAGCGCGAGAGACGGAAAGGCTTTACGTTATTAGATTACCATGTAAAGTAACATGCTGTGACAGGTCATCGACATTTTCGGCCAAAGAAAGGGAAGAATCCACCTAGTGACCTATCTATTCAGAGTTCCTATAAGCGATTTACAAGACATGACTGTGCCTGCAAAGGAGAAAATACTGGCATAGTTACGGATTTTTTTCTTGTGTTGGTCTGTTAGAGGCAATGTCGAAGTCCTCATTTGTCGTCGAAGCCAGAAGAGCGCAAGAGCCGGAACACAGATGACAGTGCCAAACCTGAACATCATATGCTCCGAAAAGAGTCCAAGAGGCTGACATCAGTTTCAGATTGCTGGAGTCACTCTTGGTAATGTCACCGAAGTTTGTTTGGTTTTCTTAAGATTTTGTTACTTTCACAACACCCAAATTTTTTGACCTTATCCATCGTACGTATGTAAATGCAGGTCACGATGTACCGGTCACAGCCTTGGTACCTGCCTTCAGGTTTGTTTCTTCCTAAACAATTGTCATAGCCTGATAATCACTAACACTGTAATTAAAGAAGTTACGCATTTTGTGTATTTCAAGTTGAATTAAATTTTCCTAACCAAATTTACTAAACTGTCGTTGGAATATGTTTCACTCACCAATTTTAGGTAAATCTGACCTTTTCAATTGCGTGTATTGTGTTTAAATACGTACCGTTGAAAAGGTCAAAATTCTATGTGTTCTCGAGTCGTACAACTTTGCCGGAACCCCGTAAAACAGCACCACGTTTTGTTAATCCTTCATACGGCTTGCTTTTCTGGAATGTTCATTAAGCGTGGCTTAAGCAACAAAGAATTAGAGTTTTGATGTATGGTTGACCGTGCATCGTAGTTCAATGTGGATAAAGAGACCAACTAGATGTCACTTATAGTATTATGTTTATTTCTCCTTTATAGGTTGCTCAACATGTTTCGGGCCACCTTGTGCCCATCTTCAGGAGCTGACGACTTGTAGTTATT
>Ga0123357_10004116_pt1 | contig 16954 bp, 12 predicted proteins | sample TergutEmb28metaG_FD_89873 | JGI IMG/M metagenome (GOLD analysis project Ga0123357, IMG submission 89873) | Embiratermes neotenicus P4 segment gut microbial communities from Petit-Saut dam, French Guiana - Emb289 P4 | ecosystem: Host-associated > Arthropoda: Insects > Digestive system > Gut ... | reverse complement strand
TTTTGTATGTGCTAAAATAATATCATCATTCTTTTGAATGGTCTCCTTTGGTTTTATTGCAGTTGGCAGACCGCTATATCACCGAGGGAGTTCTTTTCCAATTTCGCTAAAGCTTTCACCCCCCAGCATTACTGGGGGTTTTCGGCAACAATAAATCGAGTCCCGATAATCATTGGATTATCGGGACTCGTATATGGATGGCCTTATGACCCGTACGAGAATCGAACTCGTGTATCCGCCGTGAGAGGGCGGTGTCTTAGCCGCTTGACCAACGGGCCTCTTACAAATTAAAATATATCATATTATTATTATATATGTTTTAATTGAGTTTGTCAATATCATTGCTCAAGATTTTATATTTTTTTGTTTTTTGTTTATTTTTTACATTAAAACGGTTGATTTTTATATCAAAAAGCTGTAAACTTAAAATATATAAAATTCTATTTTAAAACAAAAAATAAAAACAGAGGTGTAATATTTAAAATGTCGCTTAAAAATCTTGTTGAAATGTCGCATAAATATGGAGCGAATCCTGATTTTGTACTTGCCGGAGGCGGAAATACGTCGTATAAAACCGACAAGCTTATTTATATCAAGGGGTCGGGAACGTCGCTAGCTTCTATTAAAGAAGATGAATTTGTCGTTTTGTACAGAGACAAACTCGAAAAAATGTGGGATAAATCATATCCGGAAAACGACGCGGAAAAAGAAGCGGAAGTTTTGCTTGACATGATGAATTCGAGAATAGAAGGGGAAGGCACAAAACGCCCGTCTGTAGAGACTTTACTGCATGATTTATTCTCGCAGAAATACGTCCTGCATGTCCATCCGTCGCTTGTCAACGGTATCACATGCTCAAAAGAGGGTGAAAACGCCGCTATACGCATTTTCGGCGACAGCGTCGTCTGGGTTCCGTCGACAAAACCTGGATATACGCTCGCGGTCTACTGCAAAAAGGCTCTCGACGAATATAAACGTAAATTCAATAAAGACTGCGAAATCGCTATTCTGCAAAATCACGGCATATTCTTCGCAAACGACGATATGACCGCGCTTGACAATATGGTTTCCGATGTAATGCGTAAAATCACGGACAACGTAAAACGCAAGCCGGATTTTTCAATTCCGGAATTTGACAAATCGAGAATTGCGAAAATAATTCCCGCTGTCAGAATGTTGTACGGAGAAAAAGAAAAAACCGATATGTCCGTTGCAAAATTTTTATTCAATAACGAAATCCAATCGCTATGCAAAAATAAAGACGCTTTTGCGCCTGTGTTAAGACCGTTTTCGCCAGACCATATCGTTTATTATAAAGCCGAACCGTTGTTTGTCAGATTTGCGGAAAATATCGACGAACAGACAGAACTTATAAAAACTTCGCTTGATGAATTTATCGCGAATAACAAATATGTGCCGAAGATTATCGCAGTCGAAAACACAGGCTGTTTCGCTCTCGGCAAAACAAAAAAAGAGTGCGACACCGCGTCGATATTGTTTTTGGACGCGGTGAAAATCGCGGTTTATACTGAATCTTTCGGCGGGTATTTCCCGTTATCCGAAGAACTTAAGGATTTTATCGTAAATTGGGAAGTCGAGAGTTACCGGCAGAAAGTTGCTCTATCTTCCGCGAATATAAAGAGATTAGACGAAAGAATCTGTATCGTGACCGGAAGCGCGCAGGGATTCGGCAAAGGCATAACGGAACTGATGGTAAAAGAGGGAGCGAACGTCGTAATCGCGGACATAAATTATGATGGCGCGAAATCTTTGTCAGCCGAATTAAATCAAAAATTCGACGGAATAAATAAAACTCTTGCGATTAATGCCGATATAACAAGCGAAGAATCTATAAAAAATATGGTTTATGCCACTGTTTTAGAGTACGGCGGAATCGATATATTTGTGAACAATGCGGGGATTGTCAGAGCAGGCGGGCTCGACGAGATTGAACTAAAGGATTTCAATTTAGTCACATCTGTTAATTACACGGCGTATTTCCTGTGTGTCAAATATGTTTCGCAAATCATGAAAATCCAGCATAAATATGCGGGAAATCCGGATTTGTATTTTGATATAATCGAGATAAACTCAAAATCGGGGCTTGTCGGGTCAAACAAAAATTTCGCGTATGCCGGAAGCAAATTCGGAGGCATAGGGCTTACGCAGTCGTTTGCGCTTGAACTTGTGCCGTATAATATAAAAGTGAACGCAGTTTGTCCGGGCGATTTCTTGGACGGTCCATTGTGGAACGACCCTGAAAAAGGCTTGTTTGTGCAGTATCTCAAAGCGGGCAAAGTCCCCGGAGCGAAAACGGTTGACGAGGTTAGGAAATTCTACGAATCAAAAGTCCCGATGAACAGAGGCTGTCAGATTGACGACGTAATGCGCGCGGTTTTGTACACGGTCGAGCAGAAATACGAAACAGGTCAGGCAATCCCCGTGACCGGCGGTCGGGAGATGCTGAAATGATAAATATGATCTGTAGGGCGCGACGACCCCGACGCGCCGCAAATCTGATCTTACGCTGGTTTTATTGACGGCGCGCCGGGTCGTCGCGCCCTACAGCAGAAATTAATACCAAGTTAGTCGAGATAACCTGCGCGGTTATTGTAATATGTCTCTCTGTGAATTATAATATAGCCATAAACAAAATAAAAAAATTTATATTATAATTCCCGCACGGAGGTATATTTATTATGAAACCGAATATTGGCGAAAACATCAAAAAACTCAGAAACGAAAAACAGGTCACGCAGGAACAGCTTGCGGAACATCTCTCTATCTCGTACCAAGCTGTCAGCAAATGGGAAAATAACGTCACAACTCCCGACATATTTTTACTGCCAGTGATAGCCGAATATTTTGAAGTCCCGATTGACGAGATTTTCAAAGTCAACATGAAAGGCTATAAAAACAAAGCGGCGCGTCTGTTTGCTTTATATGATTACGGCGACCGAGAACATAAAAAAGAAAATTTTAATAAAGCGGAAGCGGAGTATGAAAAACTTATCGCGGAAAATAAAATGGACGGCGAGGATATGCGTCTTTACGGCATATTAAATCAATTTTACGCGCAGGTTTTAAACAAAAAAGCTGAAGAAATGTTAAAAAAATCTGTTGAAATGGGAATCGAACGGTCTGAGGGACAGTTGATGGGCCTTTTAAGAAGTCAGGGACGGCACGAAGAAAACATAAAAAAATATGAGGAATTGATGAAAAATGACCCTGATAACGTGCGCTGGTGGAATTTACTCGCTTCCTCGCACAATGATTTTGATAAAAAATCTGACACAGTTAAAAAAGGATTGAAAAAATTCCCGAATGATGCGGGATTATTAAATCGGTACGCAGAGATATGCAAAAATCAAGGAAAATATGACGAAGCGATTGAGTATTATAAAAAATCCGTTGAGCAAAATAACGAAATTGGCAGCAGTTATTATGCTATGGCTTTCTTGTATAAAGATATGGAAAAATATAAAGAATCGATACAGGCATGGGAAGAAGTCATTGCATTGCACGACCGTTTGGGATTGCCTGACGAAGAAATTGAAATGGGCAAAGAGTGGCCTAAACAAGAAATAGCAAAATTGAAAATGCTTATAGAAAATAATGGAGAATAAATTATGGATACAAACACCCTCATAGCACTTTTAAACGACGACAAACCGGAAAACAGACTGACCGCTTTATCCGACATAAAAAAGAAAATAGATTCCGGCGAAATCGCAAAACCCGAAAATACGGACAACGTCAACAACCACATACACACGACATACTCGTTTTCGCCGTATTCGCCGACAAAAGCCGCCTATATGGCGTACATGAACGGACTTTCCACAGCCGGAATTATGGACCATGATTCTGTCGGCGGCGCAAAAGAGTTTATCGAAGCCGGAAAAATAATCGGCATCTCAACGACAGTCGGCGTTGAATTGAGAGTCGATATGTCAAAGACAAAACTGAACGGCAGAAGAATAAACAATCCCGACCAGGATTCTGTAATTTACGTCGCGCTGCACGGGATTCCTCATCAATATATCGACGATGTAAACGGTTATCTTGCGCCGTTCAGAAAAAACAGAAATACAAGAAATAAGAAAATGTGCGAAAATATTTCTGACATCATGAAGCCATACGGTATAAAACTCGACTTTGATAAAGACGTCCTGCCATTGTCGCAGTACGCAAACTCCGGTTCAGTTACAGAACGTCATATAACATATGCGCTGTCAAAATTTATCACAGAAAAATATAAAACCCCAAGCGAAGTCATAAATTTTTTGAAAAACATCATGAAATTAGACGTTTCGCAGAAAGCCGAAAGCTCTGTTCTCGAAAACAATCCGGACTATTATTTATACGATATTCTTGGGATTTTAAAAGCCGATATGGTTGAAAAATTCTATGTGGACGCGTATGACGAGTGCCCGAACGCCGAGGATTACATAAAAGTCGCAAAGGCGACGGGGGCAATCTCGGCATACGCATATCTCGGCGACGTCGGTGATTCTGTGACGGGCGACAAAAGACCGCAGAAATTCGAGGACGATTTTCTCGATTTGGTTTTTGACGAGCTTGTGCGTTTCGGATTCAATGCTGTGACTTATATGCCTACGAGAAACACAAAAGCGCAGCTTGAAAGAACTATAAAACTGTGCGAGAAAAATAATCTGTTTCAGATCAGCGGCGAGGATATAAATTCGCCCCGTCAGAGTTTTATCTGCAAAGCTCTGCACGACCCTATGTTTTCCCATTTGATTGATTCGACGTGGGCGTTAATCAATCACGAGATTATGGCGACAAAATGCGAAGACGACGGCATGTTCTCTGAAAAGACGGTTAAGCTGTATCCCAATATCGGCGACAGGGTGAAAAAATTTGCGGAAATTTAGAGTATTCCGCCGCCGTTGATTCTTCCAATATTTGTCAATCGGGGCAAGGAGCAGATTTATTTACTCCTCATATCTTCTTTTACCTCCTGATTTTTTTCTGTCGCTTTTTGCCTCTTTCGCCCATTTTTTGTGAAGTTCTTTCTGGCTGCGCAAATACTCGGTTTTGTCGTCGGAATATTTCGCCTCGTGTTTGATATTGACATAGCTGTCCCAGCGTTTGCGCGGCAATTTGCCGCTTTCGATTGCGGATTTTACGGCGCATCCGGGTTCGCTCTGGTGTTTGCAGTCGCTGAATTTGCATTTGCCGAAATACTGCTCGACATCTGAAAACGCTTCGCCAAGACCGTCCGATACGTCCCACATCCCAAGAGCGCGCATACCGGGGGTGTCAATGAGCATATATCCGCCCGGCATCATAATAAGCTGTCGGCGAGTGGTAGTGTGACGTCCTTTGCTGTCAGAGTCGCGGGTTTCGTTTGTCTCCATAATTTCTTCTCCCGCGAGCGCATTGACTAAACTCGATTTTCCCACGCCGGACGAGCCGAGAAATACAATAGTCTTGCGCGGTTTGAGATATTCGGCAAGCGAATCCAAACCGAATCCGGTCTTTGCGCTTATTGCGAAAACTCCCGCGCCTGCCGCCGCCTTTTGGACTTCGCGAAGCTGTTCTGTATAATCGTCGGCAAGGTCGGATTTTGTCAGCACAATCACAGGCACTGCGCCCGACTGCCACGCCGCTGTAAGATAACGTTCTAAACGCTTGATGTTGAAATTCTTATATCCCTGATTAAGCGACTGCATTATAAACACATAATCGAAGTTTGCGGCGACTGTCTGTTCGCCGCGTCCGGGAGTTGGGTCAAGCCGCGAGAAGAAGGATTTTCTCTCCAGCGTTTTCACAATCTGGCTGTCGCCGCTTTTATTATACTGTATCAGCACAAAATCGCCGGTTGTGGGAAAGCCTTCGCTGACAATTCCGCTGCCGTAATATACGCTTGTTTTCAATTTGCCGAAGCATGCCCCGTATTCGCAGACAATCTCATAGCGTTCTTTATGAACCGCCGTGACCCGCGCAGGAGTGCCTTGCGCGTCGGACGGCATCATTGCCGGGGTAAATCCGTAATTATAAATATTTGCAATATCTGTTTTTTCTATCATTAAAAACCCTTTCATTTTTTATTTATGTTCAACATTTTTTTATAATTTCATCATAAAGTGAATTTAAAATAACAACTTTTTCTTCGCCTACGCCGGTATTGATAAATCTATAGTTATATTTTTCGCAGTATTTTTTTAGTTTTATGTTAAAATTGTAAATCCGTTTCGCCACTACTTCAAGATAATCTTCCTCTACGCCATAAATCCAATCCGTAGGCTTGGCGTAATGTTTTATGTTATATTTTATTTCTTCAACTGAAATATCCGGGAATCCTAAAAAATACATATCCAATTTGTTTTTAAACGGCAGTTTTTCTATATCATCCAAAGTGAAATTGTCCGGGTAATAATCAAAAACTGCGTTTATCCTGTATACTTCAGCATCCTCTAATAAACTTTCCACAAGCGTTTTTACCCGTTCGGAATCACTTAAGAAAACGTCGCCAAGATGATCGCCCGATGTTTTAGAAAATCCTTTTCCGCTTTTAACTAATTTTACAGCCAGCGTTGTTTTACCCGCTCGCGGACAGCCGCCGATTATTAATACTTTGCCTTTTTTATCAATCATAACTTAAATTCCTCTCAATTTTTTTGACAAATCATCAACATTTTTATAAAGCCAATTTGTGACATTAATAATCAGATTGCATATAGGCTTGTATGTCTCAGGAATATCATCATATGGCGGAGAATAATTGCATATCATTTGATGATAATAATACAAATACGGCATTATTTGTATATCGTAGTCATTCAAAGAAAAATATTGCGAATAATGATTTATATACTCTTTCAGCCCGTCATTGTCAATTTCGCCGTTTCTGCACTTAGGGTCTGCAAAAACATACGACATAATCACCTCTAAGCAAACCGGAAGTTTACACGCCGAAGTCCAGTCGATTACCGTAATATTTTCATCGTTGACGATTATTTGTCCGATATAGAAGTCGCCGTGCGAATTGGAATATGTCAATCTATCCGCGTCAATATCAAATGATGAGATTCGTTCCAAATGTTTTATACGTTCTTCCAAAAGGGGAATCAATAACGTATTTTCCTGATTAATTGCTTCCTCTAAGCGTTCGGCATAATGATGTTTTATTCCGCTTACATTGGATTTGCCGAAAAAGTCTCCGCCAAATTGCGTAGGCAATTCATCGTAATTTTTAAGCACATTGTGTATTTCCCCGAGTATAATCGCCGATTTTCTTAGAAACCAGTCAGGCGCGGTATTCACTTTTAGAGTTTCACCTTCGATAAATTCCTGAACATGAAATTGCATTTCTTCTGTTTCGGCATGATACATGCCTCTGTTTGTCTTTAACAATCTTGCTACGCTAATGCCGTTATCATACAGATACTCCGTTATATGCCCTTCATTTTCCATGTTTTGAGTGTAAGGCAGGAGTGTTTTAACGATATATTTCCCTTTATTTGTTTGCAGGGCAAAGATTTTTGTACCAAAGTAACTGTCGATTAATTTTAAATCTTTTACTTCCACATCATAGTTATCCGAAATTAATTTGATTAATTTTACTTTTTCTATAATATCCGATATTAATTTCAATTTACAGCCGTCAAATAAAATATCGTTTTCTATGTTATGTATCCATTCTTCACGGTTACAGCCTATGCCGTTTTTTTCAGGGTCCATACATAGATGACGGTATTTCATAAACATAGGTATTTTTGAAATCCAAAAGTCGCTTAAACAATTGGCTGATAAATAGCCATTGATAAAATTCCCGATGATTGTGTTTGTAGAGTCGTTTCCAGCGGCGTCCTTTCGTCCCCACCATAGGGCATGGCAAAGAGATATGGCAATATCCAATGAAAACCAGCCGTATATACTGTCGCCGTAATCAAACACATTGATTTCATCTCCGTCTACAAAAAAATTCCCTTGATGCATATCGCCGTGAATTATTCCGAATGAATCTTTATCTCTTGGCAAAACCGCGATTTCGCCGAGTAGGTCTTGTGTGATTTTATACGCGGTGGGATATATTTTTAAATCGTCAAAGAATGAATCCCAATAATAACTGTTTAATATATCTTTTTTAACGTCATATTCATTTTCGGGTTTATAATTCTTTGTTACGCGGTGTATATCGCCCATTGTCTTACCCCAGTTGAAAGACATTTTATCATTACTTCCATCATATCCCCAAGATTGTCCGTTTAACCACGCAAATGCAGTAATAATATACTCTTCGCCGTTGTCTTGCGTTGAAATAACTAACTCTCCATTGATTGTTTTCAGAGGAACGGAAACGCTCATATTATTTTCGGATAGATAATAAATATAATCCATTTCGGCTTTCGTTTCTTTCAGCTGATTATTATACATAGAACAGGGAGCGAATTTTATTATATATTTTTTATCGTTTTTATTAAAAGTATAAATTTTATTCATTATTTTACCGGAACTTCTTGGGATATATTCAAGAGTGTTTATGTTAAAATCATAATTTTTTGACCCAAATTCGAGTAAACTTTTTGATACCATTGTAAAATCCTCCAAATATTTTTTATATTTTTTCATACCATACAGCTTGAGCATTAAACATTTCCACATATAACCTGCATTTTACCAATAATTCTTCATGCGAACCGATATTTGCTATTTTACCCTTATCCATGACAATTACGCGGTCGGCGATTTTCGTTGAACCTAACCTATGCGTCACGATAATCGAGGTCTTGCCTTTCGATATCTCCACAAATTTGCGGTAAATCCGGCTTTCTTCTATCGGGTCGATAGCGGCGGTCGGCTCGTCAAGAACGATTATATTGTGTCTGCGGTAAAGCCCCCGCGCAATCGCAACTCTCTGCCATTGGCCGCCGGATAAGTCCACCCCGTCAAATTCTCTTGACAGCATAGTATTTTTGCCGTCCGGGAACGTATCACTGTTTTTGGAATTGACCCCGCTTTCTGTTAAAACCAAATCGGTTTCGCTGTCGTTTGAAAAATCCGATATTTTCACGTTTTCGTTCAAAGTCATCTGATAACGCTGAAAACTCTGAAATACTCCTGATATGCCGTTAAATAAACTTTTGCTGTTCACTTCCGACGTATTCATGCCATTCAAATTTACCGTACCCGACGTCGGGGTATATAATCCGGTCAATAAGCGCACAAGCGTTGATTTCCCTGCGCCGTTCGCGCCTACGACCGCTATTGTTTCACCTGCTTTTATTTCAAGCGATACGCCGTCTATACTTTTATGTTCTGCGTTCGGATATGCGAAGCTAATATTTTCTGCAATTATGCCTTTATTAAAATCAGGCGTTGCGTCAACGCCTCCTCGCTCCGGCAAATCCATAAAACGCATAAAATTACGCGCCCTGCCTACATCCATCGCAAAATCGCCTATTCCCTCTTTAATCAAATCTCTCATCCACTCAAATAACTTACCAATCGAAGCAAATACAGCGGCGAAAGCTCCTGCCGTTATACCGCCGGAAAGTAAAGCGGTCACAAGCATATATAAAGCTCCGACATAACCGCCCGCAGTCACTATATTTGTACTTAGTTCTATCAAATTTATTTTTTTGCTTCTGTCCCATTCCGCTTTGCTTAACCTTTTCATCGAATCCAGCAGCCGGGTCAGAAAAAATTTATATGCGCCTAATTTACGGGTTTCTTTGTAATAAATTCTGTCTGTTATTGTTTTTCCGTAATAATCGTATTCGCGTTTTGCCGGGGCTGCTTTGTCTTCAAATTTCGCGACAACGCCTGTTTTTACCGCCTGACTGAAAATACTCGGAACGAAAGCAAGCACAATAACCCAAACCAAATACGGCTGAAGATTATGCAGGTAAAAGCTCATGAATATAAAATACGGCACATAAATCGCAATCAAAACTATTATATAACTTACCATTCCTATAATCGCACCCGCGCCGGAATCGGCTTTTTCTATACTGTCATAAAGTTTCGTATCTTCAAAACATACCGGGTCTATACGAGCCATTTTTGCGTGTAAGATTTTTTTTATTTCGCGTTCAGGCTTACCATATAATAATGTGCCGAACAAAAAATTATAAACGCCCTCTATTATTTCTCTTATGATAAATACCGAGCCTGCCGCAATTATTATCAGATATGCTTTGCTTAGCGGTTCGCCGTTATTTATAATATCTGCGACAGTATCGAAAAACCACTGTGAAAAAACAAGCGTTGCGACACTATGCAGTAAACCATGCGGAATACCGAGTATAATCACGCCAAAAAAGAATATCGGCTGCGTTTTCATAAAAAGTTTTAACGCAAATTTAGTAATTTTGAATATTGATATTTTCGATATTTTTTCAGACATTGGCAATCGCCTCCTCACACGAACTTGTTCGCGATTTGTACCATTCAGCCTGCGAATTGAACATTTCGGCATATACTCCGTTTTTAACTGTCATAAGCTCCGAATGTGAGCCGCTTTCAATGATTTTGCCGTCCGACAGCACATATATAATATCCGCAAGTTTTGTTGAACCGAGACGGTGACTGATAAAGATTGTTGTCTGACCTTTTGATATTCGCTCGAAGTTTTTATATACCGCGCTCTCGCTCACAGGATCAAGCGCGGCTGTAGGTTCGTCGAGGATTTTCAGCGGCGCGCAGTTTACAACGCTCCGCGCCATAGCAACCCTCTGCCATTCGCCGCCGGATAAATCCGCGCCGCTCGCCTGTATTTTCCCAAGCGGAGTATTAACGCCGTCTTTTAACTTTTCAACCGCGCCGGATAATCCGACAAGTTCTATTGCGTTTTCAACGTCATAGCCCGCAATCGCAATGTTATCATACAGCGATATATAATATTTCGCGAAATCCTGATACACAACAGATGATAAGCCTTTTATTTCCGATTGAGTAAAATCGCGCAGTGAACGCCCGTCCGCAAGAATTTCACCCTCGTAATTTGTATATAGCCCCGTGAGTAGTTTCGTTACAGTGGTTTTGCCCGCGCCGTTTATGCCGACAAGCGAATAGTGCTTGCCGTTTTCGATTGTGAACGATATATCATCGAGTATAAGTTTATCCGTGCCGGGATATTTAAAACTGACGTTTCTGAACTCAATCTTATTGAATGACATATTTTGGACCGGGAGGTCGATTGCTCCGTCATGTTCTTCGAGGCGTATAAATTTTGACAGGTCTTTCAGATATTCGCGCTTTTTAGCCAAATTTTCAATAGTCCCATATATACCCCATGAAACACTATTAGACGTAATCAAGCCGAATACGCCGCTCATCAGCCCGATAAACATACCTAAATCAATATCTCCGTTAGACACGGGGATCAACATGGCAAACATAATGATTATAGAATAAATTGATGAAACTAATCCGCCCATTTTCCATTTTATAAAGTTTTTCGCCTGTACTTTCAGTCTGAATTTGTAGGCAAAATTAAATTTTTCCGCATATTGATTATTTAGATTACCAGTATATCCATATAGACTGCGTTCCTCTGCAGCTTCGCGGCTTTTCATCACGTCGGATAAATAATTCATACGCCGTGTTGTTTTTGACAGTTCTCTGTCAGCGTCGTAACTGCGTCCTCCCGCTTTTGTCGCTATGTATAATATCGGTATAAATGATATAAACATACCTAATGCCACCCACCAGACTTGCGTGAACAATGCTATTAGAACACCCATTATGTATATAACAAGATTTGCCGCGTTTAATACCTGCCAGTACATATCCCACACATTGTCGGGAAATTTGGGACAAACACGCACAATCAAATCGGCGGTTTCGGGGTTTTCGATATGCCTGTATTCGAGTTTTGCCTGTTTTTCCAGTATTTCGGGCGTGAGCTTTTTGCGAAAATATATATTCCGTTTGCACTCGATAAAATTCATTATTGTGCCGATTGTCGTATTATATATCAATATCGCCGTCAGTAAAACGACAGGTACATAAACCGACGATATACAGGTTTGTTTATTATAGACGGCTATCGCAGAGTTAATAAAATTTGCGGTGATAAATATAGAAAAGACCGGAATCAAGGCGTCCGCAATATATTTCGTGGCAAATATTATTGAATAAAACGGCGAAGCCATGAAAGACATAGTCACCATATCGGGGAAGCCGTATTTTTTTTGTTTTAACAACATCAAAATCCTCTCAAAATTTTTATAAATAAAGTTTAAAAAATTTATAAATGAGCATAAAAATACCACGGAAAAGCAGCCTATGATTTATAAACAGGCTATAATCCGCGGTACAATGGCATAAAAATAACACACCTTTAAAGAAATCAAAGATTTCTTTTTGTGTGCCATAACGAAAAGTTATAGTATTTACAAAAGGTTACATAATATTTTATTAAATTTTAAGTGACAGCCACCTTGACACAGTATTTCATACTAAATTACACTCCTTTTGTGACAAAAATAAATAATAATTATTATTTTATGAATATTAGTATATCATAAATTTTGTGAATAATTAATGTTATAAATTTTAAATATATTTGAATTTTGCAAAAGCCGTAAGGGCGACATGCCGAACGTGTTCGGCGGTCGGTCGCCCTTGAACTGGAGATGTTCTGTATATTACAATTTAAAAATTCTTTTTGCGTTATCGTGCAAAACGGACTGCAAAATCTTTTCAGCTAAATCAATATCGCATTCGCCGTTGCAGATTTTTTTCGCGAGAACTTCGCAAATATCCTGTTTTGCCAACGTCACATGTCCGGCAACGCCGTCGAATAAAATATAATCCCCGCCGAATCCCAATATCTTTGTATACGGCAAAACGTCCAGCATCTCATAAAACGCGTTTTTTGTCGCATACGGCGAGATTATATGCGCCCAGCATAAATCTATATACACATTCGCATGGGTTTTTGCCAGTACCATAAGTTCGCGTTCATACGGATAACCCATGTGAAATATATCAAAAGTCAGATTCGGATATTTTGTGAACAGATTCCTTAAAAGCATAGGATTGCTGTCCTCAAGATTATGCCCCATACCCTCCTGAAGTCCCGTATGTATCTGTATAATAAAATTGTTCTCATCTGCGGCTTTGAGTAAAACGTGCATCATATAATCGTCAAGTTTCCTCGGAAATTCAACCCACGCGTCGGGGTCTTCTTTTTTCGCCGCAAAATATTTTTTCACAAATTCCGCATACGCTTCTTTCGCGGCATTATAATCGACGTCTTCGACGTAAAGCGAACGCCAGTACGCCATAGGCGTCTTTATAGTTTTCATTCCGTCGTCTTTCTGCTTTAAAAAATACTGCCTGTATTTTTCGCAGTATTCGTCAAACGGCAGATTTTCCGCAATATGGCTGTCAGGCGAAAACTGACATGTCGGGACAAATAAATCCGTCGTGGACCATTTCATGTCCTGCGACCAGTTATCGTTTATCGACACTTCGATATTACATACATCTTTCATGATATGCCGTCCGTAATCTTCACAACTCGCGGATTTTTTGAATTTATCATTCAGTTCTTCGATTGTTTTAACAGAAATTTCGTTTATCTTGTGGATTTTTTTCGCCCCTATTTCAAGAGAACGATAATACGACGTATTTTTCACACGGTCAAAATAAGGCTCAAGAATTTTGAACCGTTCAATTATGTCAAGTTTATAATCCTTAACTTTGTTTAAATCCTGTTCGGACATTCCGGCAGACATCAAATCTGTCGTGATATAGTGTCCGAGATAATCGCATAGAACGTCCGGATAGTCGCCGACGTAATTTTTATGCGGCTGTAAATGCTCATGAGTATCGATAATCTGCATGTTATCCGCGAAATTAAGCAAATGCTCATACTTTTCATTGCAATTTTTACAATTTTGCATAAATATTCACTCCTTACATTTTTATGTTTATTGAACCGATTTATTTGAGTTTTTGCTCGCGCTTTTGTATTCCAGTGCAATACTGCTTGCGATTTCATCGCACCTTTCGTTGTATTCATGCCCGTCGTGACCTTTTATCCATATAAATTTGACGTTGTTGTTAAGCCTCTCAATTGCTTTTAAAAGCCGTTCCCATAATTCCGGATTTAAAGCGGGAGTTTTATCGCTTTTTATCCAATTATTTTTACGCCAGCTTTTTGCCCAGCCTTTTTCTATGCCGTCTGCCACGTATTTTGAATCCGTGTATAATTCTACTTCGCACTGTTTTGCGTTGCCGTCTTTTATGGCTTCAAGCCCAGAGATTGCGGCAAGGAGTTCCATTCTGTTGTTTGTGGTGGATTTGTCGCCGCCTGAAATTATTTTTTCAGCGTCGTTATATGTCAAAATTGCGCAGTAACCGCCCGGCCCGGGATTTGAAAGGCATGCGCCGTCAGAATATATCTTTATTTTTTTTATATTAATCTCTCCTTAAAATTGGGATCTTATAGTTTATTCATATTCATAATTTATAATTAAGTGTACAAAATTTATATAACCTTGCATTAGCAAACATAAACTGCACGGCTTTTATTTTTCTGTTGCGTTATACTGTTTACAGAGAGGAGGAATACAATGTGACTTGGTTTGAGAGAGTAAACATGGCTATTGACTATATTGAAAATAACCTTGATAATGATATTGATTTGAATAGAATATCAGAAATAGCATTTCAATCTGTATCGAATTTTCAAAAAGTATTTTCGATTATGGCTGATTTACCCCTTGCCGAATATATTCGGCGCAGACGTTTAACGCTTGCAGCTTTTGAGTTATTAGACAAGAAAGTTAAAGTCATAGACATCGCGCTCAAGTATAGATATGAATCACCCGAAGCATTTGCGCGCGCGTTTCGGGTTATGCATGGGGTATCGCCAACCGAAGCAAAAAAAGACGGCATTTCTTTGAAAGCATTTCCGCGTATTTCTTTTCTACTAACTGTAAAAGGAGTAAATAATATGGAATTCAAGATTGAACAGAAAGAGGCTTTTCAAGTATATGGTTTGGAAGATGCGTATGCTTACGACGGCATTAAAAACAATCAGGGAAGAACAATCCCCGAAGTTTGGCAGGACCTCATGAAAGACGTCAAATTCGAGGCATTATGCAAATCAACGCCCGAAAATTGGTATGAGGAATGCGGTTTCAGCAAAAAAATAGGCGTCATTTTTGCATATGATTCATATAAGCATATAGACAATTTACACTTTCCTTATCTGATCGGATGTTACAAAACATCAAAGAGTAAAACTGACGGTTTTACTGTGGTAGACGTCCCGAAATCAACATGGGCTATTTTCTCGACCAAACGCGACGAAACCGCAAGTGGAAATTATGACTTAGGTACATTGAAGAAGCGCATATATTCGGAATGGCTTCCGACGTCTAAATACAATATCATTGACGGCGGCAATTTTGAAATGTACTGTTCAGGAGAAAACGGCGGATACTGCGAATTGTGGTATCGTGTTGAAGAAAAATAATTAATAAACATTTACGCTGTCAGTAGTAATAGTAATCTAAGCTCAAAATGCGAGTTTTATTTGTGTTTTGAGCTTATTTCATTTTTATATTTTCCGAGTTTATGTAACCGTCGATTTCGGCTTTTTCGATTGCGCTGAATATATTGTATTTTAAATTTTTATATTTCTTCGACAAATTCCCGAGCAGTATTTTCACATCTTCGCGTTTTGTCTTTTTATCTGCGGGACAGGTGTTTTTTATAACCGGCAGGTTCTGATTTGCCGCGAATGATCTTATATCTTTTTCGGGCGCGTAAACCAACGGTCTGATTAAAGTCAAGCCGCTTCTGTCAAGATAAGTGACCGGCGAAAATGAGCTTATTCTGCTTTCGTATATCAGATTAAGCATAAAAGTTTCGACGCTGTCGTCTAAATGATGTCCCAACGCGACTTTATTACACCCGAGTTTCTTCGCCTCTTTATTTAAAGCTCCGTGTCTCAACTTGGAACAGAGCGAACATGGATTTTTTTCACGGCGTATATCAAATACAACCTGTTTTATGTTTGCCGGAATAATATAATATTCCACGTTTAATCTATCGCAAAAATTTTTTATGTCCGCAAAATCCGCGCCGTCAAACCCACAGTCTATCGTTATAGCAATCAGCTCGAATTTATGCGGATAAAATAATCTCAGTTGCGACAATCCGTACAATAAAGTCAAAGAATCTTTTCCCGCGGAAACTCCGACAGCTATTTTATCTCCGTCGTCTATCATGCCGTATATATCGGCGGCTCTGCGGAGATAGCTCAATATTCGTTTTACCGTTATCAAATTCTTTACGCTCCGTTTAATTCATAAAATTATATGGTTTACAAAAAAATTATATCATTACTGGGCTGACAATACAACAAATTTTCTGTTAATATTGAATGATATTGAAATCTTTACAAAAGAAGCCAAAAAAATTAAATAATTGTTAGAAATAATATACTAATATAAATATATTAAATTTAAATTCTCAGTCAAAGAATAGGATTTGTATTTGCTATGCAAAGCAGTTTAATAAGTAAAAATGAGATAAAAGTGTTTATATTATATTTATTTAATTATATACGCCACAGTATGACTTACGACGACATTATGAGTTTAACGGAAGAAAGCGGATTCGTAGGTTATTTTGACTTTGCCGAAATATTTTCTATATTGATTCAGGATAAAAATATAGAAGAAACAGCGGAAACAGAAGAAAACAAAGTTTACGCAATTACGGAAAGAGGCAGGGCAATCGCTGAGAATCTTGAACATTTAATTCCTATCGCCGCGAAAAATAGAGGGATTATTGCCGCGACCCGTTATTTGGAATTAAAAAAGCTCTCCGCCGACATATCTTACACTCTTGAAGATGAAGACGGGGGATACAGATTTAAATGCAGTATAAATAACAAAAACAACGCGATTCCGGAAATCTTTGGCATATCGCTGTTTATAAAAGAAAAATCGACCGC
>Ga0123357_10004115_pt1 | contig 16956 bp, 8 predicted proteins | sample TergutEmb28metaG_FD_89873 | JGI IMG/M metagenome (GOLD analysis project Ga0123357, IMG submission 89873) | Embiratermes neotenicus P4 segment gut microbial communities from Petit-Saut dam, French Guiana - Emb289 P4 | ecosystem: Host-associated > Arthropoda: Insects > Digestive system > Gut ... | reverse complement strand
TCGCCTTCCCCTCCTCTCAGGAACCCCACCCGGGCACAGCGAAAGGGAACGGCAAGAATAAAATTTTCTATCCCCCAATCCGCTTGGGGAAGAAAAGGGGGGGGGGAGGGGTCGACCTTACCGACGTCACGACCAACACCGACACTCCAAGGGTTGCCAAATCACCCACACAACTTGCAAATATTTCCATGGGCATAACAGCCCTATCTACAGTTTGCTCAGTTCTGTTGTCTACTGATGCTCAGAGCACTAACGGCTGGTCTCGAACACAGTACTCCACAGATTCACTTCTACATTACGCAACGCACTATGCAGTTCCGCAGTTACCATTTCCCTTCGCTCTGCTGCACACACTCGCTGTCCGCTATCCGCAATACTGTGATTCGCCGTGACAAGACTGTCCATCTCTTGGTATCTGCTGACCTTACATAATGCTTATTGCACGTCTCAAACTTATTTCGCTCTTGTAGTCGGCGTTTGTTATCCCTAGAATGTTCTGCCTCCTTCTCGAGCGGGAGAGTTCAGGCAGCCTTGCCGTGAGACTGCGCTTGTCGTCACACTACTAGGCGCTGTTGCCTTCTGCCACAATATTCTACAAAGAAACTGTGAAATTATTACTGAATTTTATTTGATATCCATTTTTGCAACTGGGTCGTTGAATAACCCGTCATAGTATGAGCTACGATGTTTGATATACACACGAATTTGTTAAGCGGAAGTTCGTATATTTTTAGGGAAATATCTTAGAGAATATATCTTTTGAACTAGTAGTACTTGTGTAGGAATTAATTCCAAAATTTTTAACTTACAAGAAAATTTTATATATTAGAATACCTGTAACATTTCTGTCCTCATCCACTCTTATCCAATTGGTATAAAAATTATGCTACTTTATTTGAATTGCCCTCCCACATAATTTGATTATTGTGTTTATATTCAGCAGCGGGGTGTCGGTGCTTCTAATGGAAAGACATATCTTACAGTTCTAATTAATTGCTATCCTATAATTTGTCCTGTAAGAAAGTTTTGACATTGTTGCAATTAACCCTTTAAACGCCGAGTTAAATCCCATCTTCCATATGCTGTCATTATTAGGAGCTCACCATATTTTCTACGTTAGCGGGTTAAGAGTTAAATTGGTCAATACAAAACTTCTTTAGCTGCTTACACATTTATTTTATTGGTGTTATAGCAGATTTAGATTTCATTTCTGAAACCTGATTTTAATTCGCACTATCTGCCAGTTATATGCTTTCCTGTAAACGTGCCTTGTTTTTCTTTGCGCTGTTGTACGTAATGACGTTTATCTTCGTATTGTTGGCGAAGCCAGGCTGTCCTTCGAAGACTCAGATAGAAACCGACACTGTTTTTAAATTGTGAACATAAATATTCATCTTCCCAGTTTTGTAGCTGATTTTACTACCTTATTCCATGTTTCTGTTTATAAATCGCAAAACGTTTAGCAAAGTTTCCAACATATTGAAATTTCGCGAGTAGCCATATGAATAGGCACGAGTCTCATGCGGCCTGCATACCATCAGGTTGTATGCCTGCTAAACAGCGTAACTTTCTATGAGAACTAATGACGATTAAAATTTGGCATTTTTTAATATAGAAATTTATTCCGCTAGCTTTTGTGGAACCAGAAGTACACGTATAAAGAGCCTTGTGATGTAACACGTTTATTTAAACTGGGCATAATATAGATGCGAGATATGTTTGAAGAAACTTACTAACATAAAATAACATTTGGATTATATCCTACTTTCTTTAGCCTGCCTATGTGACAAACACGAAACTTTTATATTTTCCCCACTTTATCTTCCAGTCGTAATGCTGACACCACTCTCCATTTTGCGGATAATTACTAACACAAAACAGGAAGGAGAAATATTATGTCTTCCAGGAGCGCTGGAGAGATGGAACTACCGGCCTCATTGGCGTATTGTTGATAGTGACATCCATAACGGGTGGGCTGTTGGCTCTAAATTAGAACATACATAAAAAAATTCTGAATGTAGTTTAAACCTTGTTTTCGTCACAACAAACGTATACGAATGACAGCCATTGTAACTTGTTTTGTCTATTAAAGAATAAACGTGACCGTATCAGATCGCCATGTTCTTCGAATGGTGTGGAATTTGTGTACTGCAGGGTCATGGGCATCTGAAATGTATATTCACTAATTATAAACGTTTTCTTTTATAACTTAAAACATAAACATAAAGGCATCTCGAATATTTTATTTAGCTTTCAGTCTGACATCGACAATTAACGAAATGTTAGTCAAGACAGAAATACAAATTTTGGCAAGAAAGAGAAAGCAATACTTAAATTGATGGTGAAATAATTTTAGATAATTTAGTTTAGAATGAAACGATAAGAACGTCTTTAAGTTATAAGTTATAAATTATACGAAGGTTAAAGAATACTTAACAATCAATATCTAACAGTACAAATATGGACGGTGATTCGAAATATGGTACTTTAAATAAGAAGTACCAATTTGTTCGTTATATCGCTTCAATTGAAGAGAATATATAGATGAAGAATTTTTCAGTGATATAACTAGATATTGATGTGCGAAATGTGCTTACAAGGTATCACTTATAAACTGGCACTTTTAAAGACCGATTTATCGGGAATCCTGATGGTTTAGTTCCAGTGGTTTTGACTTTTATGGATGGTTAATGTGACGGTTCGGTTCCCAAATGAACATCTTTAAGCTACTCCAGAGACTTAGTTCTAAAATTTTCTAAGTGGGGTACAGAGCTTATCACAGTTTTAGTTACTTAACTTTATACGTTTCACATTTTCCAATATTTAAAAACGACAAAAAACAAACGTAATATTTGGAAACTTGAACACGTTTCCTTCCTATGGCGAAAGATTGGGATGCACCTGTTCTTTGGGCCGGTGGGCAGAGCCGAAAGAAGGAGAATAGCTTGAATAGATCTATGTTAGAGCGAAACTGGTGCATGGTGACACTCCCAGCCCTTTCCTTACCACGAAGCGAAAAACAGGATCCTCTTTCCGCAACTTTGTTTCTGTTGTGCTTTTTAAACAAAGGACGGTGGACAAATTCCAAATCCCGAGTAGCCCTAAACAACTCAAACATGTTTCTCCAATTACACATTCCGGCTGTAAAATGAGGGTCATATCATTCCGTATTGGTTCATATCAGTTCCTATCAGTTAATGCCAGTTCATATCAGCTCTAATCAGTTCATCTAGTTTTTATCAGTTCGTATCGGTTCATATCAGTTAATGTCAGTTCATATCAGTTCATATCAGCCCCTTTACCGTAGTAACTTGATTAAATATAATCCAGGCGACTTGTGTTTGATGATAAAAATTGAAATTTTCTGCACGTTTTCTTGAAACACTGGTTATCGGTTTTCTTCAAATTCAATTCATGTTTAATCATGAATTTGGCTACTAGTTTCTCCCCTAAACCTCCAAACACTAAACGCATTTACACTGTGCACAGTGTATGAATATAAAAGGGCACATTTATTACATAATTATTTGCAGTTGAAAATTACTAGGGTTTTCCGAAACGCAATAATATTTAATTCTTTTTAGGAAGAGTCATTCTGCTTGGCACCATTTTTCTAGCAAAAAACCACGGATTTTAAAGGCAGTTTTGTTTATTATTTCACTTAAGGACGGCTATAATAGCCATGTCATCTAAGGGCTGAGGTCGTGGCTTAAAATACAACTTGTGGACTTGAATGTGTGTACAGAGAGGGTTCATGAATCCTGAGAAAAAGAACCCTGGATTTCACTGGCCTTAAGTCTGTAGGCGAGGGCAAAGGTTTGAGCGAGAACTTGTTTGTGAGTCACGAATGGTAAAGGGTAAGGGAGGAAACAGTTGTGAGTATAGTAAAAGAGGGACGGAAGGAAAATAACTAGAAAAAGGTAAAATAAAAAATAAAAAGCAGTAAGAGGCAGAGGTGCAAGGAAGGATAGGAAAATCTGACCTAGGAAAGACGGGAGAAGAAGCGATAAACAAAAGAATAATAGAAGAAAACAAATAGGAACCATGAAAGGGGGGAGGGGGCACAGAAAGAAGTATCGCAAGGGTGGGGGTAAACAAGCCAGAGACGATGGGGAAAAAGAGACTGCAAATAATCTACTAGTTGATGTATTTGAGGAAGTTCTGTAAACCGGAGATTTGTACTTGGGACATTCTTTGATTTTACATATGTTAAGTGAACGACGTGTTTCATTTTTAATTTGTGTAGTTAGCAACCAAAGTTGAAACCATGTATTATACAAAAATTTGCCAAGAAAACACACCTGTAAGTTAATATTAATCAGAGGTCATTAGTATGCACCATTACTTCTGAAATGTACTAAGTGTAGCGTGAGAGTATCTGGCAGATAAACGCGCACGCAGAGCTGAATATCTTTCGGGGTTAAAGTGCGACTTTTTGAAGTAACTAATATTGACTTTTTTTGTGGTGTGCTTTGCGACTTTCATGTTGCGAGTACAAAGAATTCCCACGCATTGTAAGTACACAACAATGCGACTACCCTATGACCTCATTTCCGTACATTTCAATATTTTTCGCCTTGGCGTATTGTGATTTGCCAGCCGCATTTTCTCATTGTAGAAACGAATTGACGAAGTCCTTGTAGGGAGAGGTTACAACGAAATCCTGGAATCATTAAGCTGTTTGCATTAGTGACCAATTTTATTGTACATCTGTAAACGTAATGGGGTAATATGTAGTTTGTTTCTGTGATTTTTGTTGTAAAGTTATCTTAATCGAAGATTATGTACTTGCGAACTCCCTTTCCTAATTTGCTTAAAACAGTACACAATGTTGTATTAAACTTCATATTTGGTTACTAAATGGACAAAGAAACGTGATTACTGTGTAATACAGTAAACGACTAGAATTGACAGAGAACACTCACCAGTGGTCGCGCGTTTCTAATTTCCAAAATAAAGACGTCAGAGCAGGGCCTGTGCCCTGAAAGTTCTGCAGGCTGTTATCTGAAAGAATTCCGAACTGTGAACTTCCCTCGTGGGATCACACACTCATTCTTTCCTTCCAGTAAACACACGCTCTGCGAACATCTTACCCAGTCGCTCACTGTCTCTGTCTTCTGTCTGTCTGTCTGTCTGTCTGTCTGTCACAGCAACCATCAATCTACTTCCTTTGCTGCCTACTGAATGTAGGAGTCTGATACGATGGCAGCACACGATTCCGTTACTGAAGGGGGTTATGGTGCAGAATTTATTTTACTTCGTTAGACGCCGAGATATTTTACTGCTTCCTGATGGTGTCGATGATGTGAATGGAACGAAAAGCAGGATCAAAACTTAATGTTACGATTCGCGGTTATTTAAAGACTTCTTGTTTGTTTGTTGATTTTATAGCGACAATAAAAACATCAGTGTGGTTATTGTCTTCAAAAGATATGAAACGTTTCGCTTCTTTCCTAGAATTTATTCAGTGGGACGGAAAAATCTACATGAAAGGCGATGCAAAATATTTTACATTTAAAATCGTGTAGAAATATTTACTATTTTTAGGATCCCACTTGATAGGCTGCATTACACACGCACCCTTCATTTCACATTCGTTTTTTTGTACGTTCCTGGTTTATATAGGGACATTTTGTTAGATATAGACATGCAGAGATAGTGATGTTAATTCTATTGACGATGTTAAATTCCTAACAAATGTAGACCAATGGAGAACTCCATTTTTCTGTAGAGTGTGTGTAGCAGCCATATTCCAGAAAACGGGACAACTTAGTTGCGCCACTGAGAAGCCCAAAAATTAGCACAATTTAGAAATCTCGTGTCTAGCATAATAAATATTAACGGCAGCAGTAGTCTGATGGAGCCACATAATAGGATAATTATGAGCAATAAATTAAAAAAATAGCCGATTCCGATCGCCGTGCAGTCTAGAACTCTGGACTGCGGCCACTTGCTTTCTATAATTGCAGGTTTGAATCCTGCCGGCAGCATGGATGTAAGTCTACTGTGAGTGTTGCTTGATGTCAGGTAGAGAGGTAGAGGTCTCTGCGACTGGTAGATTACTCGTCCAGAGGAGTCCTACCGAGTGAATGTGTGCGTGTGTGTGTCCTTGAGTGTGAACAGATGCTACAATAACTCCGTACTCCTACAATTAGTAGGTAGAAGAAGTCAGAATGAGAAAGAAAAAAGAAATTAAAAAAGGCATTAAGAAGTGTTTGCAAAGGATAATTTTACTTTTCCCCCACTGCATAAAAAAGCTTGCCTGTATGGACCGAGGAAGCCACAAGAACCTGTAGGTGTCTATCACCCACATCCGCACCGAAATTCTCCCGTGTAAAGAAGTGTAACCTGACCAGCATCAAATGCATTTCAGATGGTATTTCTTGGATCAGAAGAGAAGAAGAAATTCGTGTCTCATAACAAATTTTTAGTTAGTTTTTACAGTAAAGTAAGAACAAAAAATGTATGCGAAATGGTCAGATTACGAAGAATACTTTGATCTGTATCTTCTTTCGTATTACGCCGCAGTTCAGTGACCAGTCCGTGACCGGAATCTGTCGTTACAGTTTTGTATGTTGCTCCGTGATCACGTGCCTCTGTTGTAGCGTGTTCCAAACTGTGACGTCAGCGTTTGGGCAAAGCGTTGAGCGTTAAGTGAGAAGTTTCGTGACATTACTGTTATTTGGAACCCTCAAATGAAGTAATTAAATTTTGGTTATGTAACATTTGCTCCTCCGATCCCATTGGCCACGCGGTCTAATCGTAGGACTGTTGCCTCTCGCTTGCTGGGATTGCGGGTTCGAACCTCGCCGGGGGTATGGCTGTCTGTCTCTTAAGATTAGTGTGTGTTGTCAGGTAGAAGACTCGGCGACTGGCTGGTCACTTGTCTTGAGATTTCATACCGAATGTGTCTGAGTGTGATGGTGAAGCCTCGACAATCAGATGGACCTGGCTGTCTAGAGGCTGTCGCTTCGGCAGAGAAGTCCACAATGGAAAAATATCTGAAGGGTAATAAAAAAAGCCTACATACCTTTGAAGAACTGAAGGAGAAAATCGCACCCCAGCTAAAGGAATGATCCTCTACAATCATTCGAGAATATTAAGAAAAATCGTTCAAGAGAAATCAAACTAGTAATTTGGTCAAAATGCTAAATAGACCGCAACATATGACAAATAACTACATTAAAATAGTTTTGGTACTTCAGCCATAAAAACATGAATGCTTACATAAGATATGTGTAGTGCTGCATGCACACTGAGCTTTATGACATGTCATAACTCTTTAATGGAGGCTTGGATGTATGAAATTGAGAACTCTTCTCTCTTCCCGCACTATATTTTCGTTGCTAAGTTTGTGCCTCTTTTATTCCTCCGTACCTGAACAGAAGGCATTGAAATTACGTACTAAAAACTGATATATTTATCTGCTCATTGAAGAAAGTGTAAAGTTCATTTCAGCACTAAGAGTGTTCATTTCAGCACTAACAATGTTTCTGTGTGTCGTACAGTTTAAAGAAAAATAAAATAAAATTACAAAGATATATAACCTCTCATTTTTTGTGATGTTTTTAAAAAGTTCCTACACTTATAGGCTAACCGTGCAGTATTTTCCCCTATTGTATGAAGATATTGTTATTATTATTACTATTACTATTACTACTGATGTAGTACTTTACGTTGCAGCACTTTTCCAACGGCTAGTGCGCCTACATATTTTCAAACCTATAAACTCGAAGAGGATTACAAGAGTGATTTCAGTGTTAAATGGGTAACAGTTTGTAAACAACATGTCTAGCCTGTCTCTTTCTTTGACACTCCTACGTCAGATATGAGGAAAAGAATTAAACTGGTTTAATTTGCATGGCGTCGTGCATGGAAATCGAAATAAAATAAAGTACAGTAACAAAACTGAGATTTCAAATAAAATTATTGTTACTACATAATTCGGTGACAATTATTTATTTAAAATTAACCATTTGAAGACGTCCATAATATATAAAAGTTCTCCTTGTACCGAAATAATGTATGTCAATGAGCAAGATTAGTCGGTTAATACTGTAGGGAAATAATAGACCATTATTTTAATAATGTCAGGAAACTTATAAATACACTGCGTGCGCAATTCAGAGCAGAGCATTCTAATGTTCAACCAGGCGGTGCATTTACGTGTATCTAACATCAGACTAGAAACGGTTTTTCTGCAGCGAAGTCACCATAAGTACAGACTTCGACTTCCATCTACGAAAGACAGTGTCCACGATGGTACAGTCACCACAAAGTATGACTTTTTGCTTCAAGTCGGTAGCCCAAGGCGCCCACAGTCTGTTACATCAGAGACATTTGGATCTCTCAGTGTGCAGGAAATATCTGTGCGTTTCTGTGCGATCTTCGCCTAAAATGAACACATGATAGGAAGGCATTGTGTATATTTACGCCTTACCTTCTTTTCATAAAACACTGAAAATTTCATTTTAAATTTGTTATATTCGGTCTACGCCAAAGTTGTCTGGCGTGCGTGTCTGTAATAGTGAAAATTTTGCGACACCTTGAAGAACGGGATAGAAGTAATGTCAAAAAAACTGTGTATATTTATAGTTCCTGTTAAGACTGATGGTGCCAGACAGAATCGTTATGTTACAAATGAAATGTTGTCCAAAATTTTAAAATCAATAAGCTGAAAAACGTGAATTTGCTTTACTCTGGTTGGGTACATGGGACGAATTTCTCTCCACTTGGTTGTACTGGCTGCAGAAGAGTCAAACAAATTGCTGTGTCAGCTGCAACGCTGCAGCAAAATGCACTCTGATCAGATGCTACAAATCAATGAATTTTATAAAATTGATGAAACACATAAATGTGGTTGGTTAAAAGCAGACTGTCTGCGGAGGGAAATGAATTGTACCATTGTGATTATATAAATTGGAATTGGAATTTGGTTCACAGTTATTTGAAACACACGACGGTGTGGAAGGTATAATTGTTGGATTTATGTGAATCTTTACACGACTTGTAAAAGTACTGGAACATTTTAAATTTAATTCATATACACTGAGATTGATCCTTTTATTTCTTATGACACTTTTTAATAAAAATATGTTAGTGGATTGAAAAACAAAGTGCGTTTTGAAAGTATGAAGTAAAAACGACCCATTGCCTTCGGCAAGTGCAAATAACCACCAAGGTAGAAATGCGACTTTATCTTTAGGTTATAAGTAATGTGTTTCAGTAACCACTGGATTTAAGGCAGCAGTAACTACGTCAGAGGTTCCGGAAATTGTTACATCTGAGAATCCGAGTAACAAAAAATAGTACGCAGACCCAATCTTTACAGTTAATCATCACTTAACACAACATGTTTCGGCCGTAATACCGACCCTCTTCAGGTAATGTAACTTAAGAAGAGATTGAAGAGGATTTCTATTGTACGAACTCCAGGTCGAGAATAAACTGTGATTTTATTTTTTATAAATAACATTCAAATTAAAATGTCCGTTTTTTGCAAATAAATTTTCAGTTTAACTGCCGCGGTTTTTCAAATAATATTAAAATTAAAATATTGCCTTTTTGGAAATAACATTCGAATTAATATGTCCGCTTTCTTTTACAGATAAGATATAACTTAAGATGTATGCGATTAGTAAAATGCAAAATGAGATCCTATCTTGTTCTCCACCTTATTCTTGTACAAAATAATTTTCTATTAAGTGTTTTAAGCGGTGATGCTGGCCGACTTTAAGGCCGGAATATTTTGTTTATTGTAAGGATTGAGTTGCGAAGAACGATTTTCACGACTCAATCTTTATGATCCGCACAATCTTAGCCATGACACCTAACCTGGACACTAGACACAGGAAAGCGATAAACTTCACCGTCCCTAAGTTTTACCTGCAGAAGAAGCTCCTTCTACACGTTCACGGAAGCCGAGGCTTCCTAGCAATTGGTCTTATAGTGGCGATGGTGACTGAAAGACTTCAAGCTCCTGCCTCAAAATAAGTACGAAATAAGCCGTACCACTAAATAAGTGCGTGAACATACCTAACTGCGTCGTATTATCAAACGGGCAGTAATGCTGTAGACTTTTCTTCCAAAACAGAGTATCCCAGTCATTATGTGCTTGGCCCATTGTCGAAGTGATTTATCTTGTACTTAAAGAGAAACTTCCAGCAGCGTCAGCAAGACAATCCTGAAATTTGTGGCGAAAAAAAATGTTTAAGAGAGTGAAGACGAGGAGGGAACAATTGTAAGACTTCTGAAAAGAATCCATGCGGAATAATGTCACTGGGTTGGAATGGGATGGTCTCAGAATACAGAAAATAAATGAGGAAAGGAATAACAAGGCAGTAGAACGTAACACAAAATAAAAGAAGACAAAACATTTTAGCCTTGTTGAAGTTGTCATGGTTGATAAGTGGCGATTAAAAATGTTATACATTCCTTGTTCAACTAGTGGGGATATATATGTCTATAGTGTTACACTTATTGTCCTATATTTTACTTACAGGTAGACGTCGCTACAGTTCACTGACTTATATTGCACAAAACAGGCCATCTAAAGCCAGTAAAATTCTTTTTCACACGTGTCAGACTCATGTTTGTGTACAGACTTACAGATACATATGCACACAAACATTGCCTGGAATTATCAAAATGCAATGCAGACACACAGGATAAACTTCTGGGAATCTGGGAACCAATTTATGATTTCTACTTCCCTTCAAATGCTTCCTATTGAAGGCCCCTTTCAAGAGATTATCATCATCCCTGCTTTGTATTCATAAGAAATTGGATTGGATAAATTTTCCCTCCAAGTGTGTAGTGATCACTGCATTCGACATAGTTACTCAGCCCTAAGTGGCCACTGTAGTGCATATAGTGTCGTTGATTGCCCTACGATCGACCCATCCACACCTTTTCCAAATCTTAGTCCGGAGACTTTCTGTTGCGACTGATAATTTTCTTTTAGGCAATAGCTGGTATGATAGATTTCATTAGGCAATAGTTGGTATGGTAGACTACATTAGGCAATAGTTGGTATTACAACCGTCCTTTGCTGCCCGTACAAAAACCTAACTAGCTCGCGCCAGTTATCATGTCCTATCTAAGGGAATATTTACGTGTAGGCTGTATCAGACGGACTTTACAGTGTCAGCACTAGCAACTGATAGTAGATCATTTATTTTATTTACCACTTATTTCAAATTTTACACTAACTTTTAGCAGCAAGCAATCTGAAGTAACCATTGCGGTTGTTTTTAGTTACAAGACTATCACATGACATTTACCTCCCTTGGGTGCTACCGCTAGCGTTGAACTCTTGTCCCTCATTGACTCTCTTCTTCTTAGCTACTAACACATATCGCAAATTAAACTTCACCTTCCAAACTGGTGAAAAGAGCGTGACTCCATTTCAAACAAGTGCAGCAGCAGATTCGACTTCAGCTGGCACTGTCTTCCAAAAACAGACCGGCGCAGAGCTTGATTTCGGCATCCTCGTCTTCACCTGTCAAGTGTTGGGACTCATCAGAGTCTCGAATTTCAACTGCCATTTCGTCTTCCTCGTCACAGAACCTCTTGTTGAGGTGATTACCACATGTCAGTAAGGCAGGTCTCTTGCCACTATTGATGTCTCCTTTAGTTTGTTCAGTGCTAGATGGTTTCTTCTTGTTTGCCCATATTTGTTTCTTTTTATTGGCCTTCATTTGTGTCTTCTACTGAGCAGCTCCATCATCCTTTCGCGATAAATCAATATTTTTCTTCTAGGGAGAGCTAGTGATGATCTGAACATGTTGAAGCTTGTAACTGTTGCTTGGTATTGCAATTTAGAGAGGTCAAATGGCTGCTATCAGCTGTTCGGTAGGAGTCATAATCTATACTGATGTAGGCAGTGGATCAGATTCCTTGTAATTTCCCGATCAGTTTTGATCTATTGTCAAAAACGCGGAATTCTTATTGAAACCTGTTTCGTCAGAGAGAAGGTCGTGCAGCCGAAATATGTTCCTGTGGTAAGTGTAAAGCTCCGCGTTAGGGACACCAGTGACTGCACACTCTGCTGTAGCAACCCTGACATATTTAGGTTCGTCAGAATAATTCGGCTACTTTATAGACTGTCACAGCTCTGCCATTATTTATCCGTATCCACTGTTCAGTACTTTAAACATAAAGTGCGTTGAGACGTGACATGAAGCTTAAATCAGTAGGCTACATCTTGTGCGTCGAATGAGGTGGCAGGGAAGTTAGAGGAACATGATGGTCTTAGACCAAAATTTATGACATCTAAACTCCTGGTATGCGGATAGTATCCATCTCACACGGGTAAGACGAAATCCGCCTCAGCAGGGTTCACGCGTTGCACGAAATGGCGGAACGATTGCTTAACCGTTTGGCGCCGGAATTATTTTTTTAATTTTAGCACACCCTGTATATAAAATGTGAATAGAACAGGAACCAAATACGTTAGAATTATGAAACAAACTGCATTTTGAAGAGAAAGGAACGGAGAGTATAGATCATGTTTAAAATATTCAGTATCTATATTTGTTGAATAAATATATAGAATGCAACGTTTAGAGGTTAGCGGTGCGGTACGACACCTGTAGTTGTCGTTAGGCGTCAAAGGGTTAAAGAGATCCGACTGGATCTACCCAGAAGTGTGACAATCGTAAATTGAACTTGGTGGAGCCCCGTTCATAAGTTCTAGCTTCATATTCTTCCGTGGCAAAATTATTAGTAGAGGAAGCTGGAGTGTTGTTTGTGACGACTGTTATCGGGCAGTCCCTTTCCGCTGATTGAGGCGTAGGTGTGTGGCGTTCTCCTCGTAAACCAGTTACTGTTATGTGGTTATGCTAGACGATGTTTATGCCCTTCTCATCACAGTTGCACAGCCTGTTGGAAGCACCACTCTGGTTCAAATAAGTAGTAAAATTTGGCTACTTTCTCAGGAGTGAACATTTTGCATGGGAAAATGATAGGCCTCGTGGTGTTCTAACCGATAGCTTAGGATTTCGGCTTAAGAATCTTGCGGTTGCTTCCTTCTCCTTTGGAAAGGGATTTGCAATGCCGTTCTGTTTCACCAGTTGAAGAGGAAACCAGCAAAGTCTTTTTGAGATAATCGGAAAAATCTTTTCTCCATAAGAATTCAGTAATCCGAAAGATCTGTCTCCGAGTTCTTTGAAAGTTATGGTTTCCCATTCAGCTTAGCATTCACGACTTATTCCACATTTCCCCCCGAATCGTTCACATAACGTTTTAGAGTTGTCTGTGAAACGTTGAACATTCTAGCTGCCTTGTAACTCCCCACTCCTTTGTACCTTGTGCCTTGCACTGTAGATTTTATACGATCTGGGCTTCACGGTTTCCTTCCAAGCATCTTTACCTACAAATTTAGCATTACAAATAAAATAAAGTGGTAACTAATTAAAAAAAAGCTTTTGCCGCCAAAATATACCCCTAATATATTGTTTACTATCCTGCTTTATAAGATTAGATGCCAGTGCTTCAGTTAAGCATTAAAGCGAAATTTTCAAGAACGTGAATATATATAATAAAAGAGCACAAAAAATGGACTCTCTTACACTAAGCAGATAACTAAAATTTCTTAACTTCTACAAGAAGCGCAAAATGTCTGCAGCGACGCAAATATTCTGACGAATTACAAAAGAAAAGGAACTCCTGGATTTTGGAAGTTGGTTCTTCTAAAGACAAACTTTGCTTCCACAACGGTTACACCTGTGCTCTAGTAGTAGCATACACCGCTCAAAGTCCCCTCACCACATTAGGCGCGCTTTCTCTGCTCAGGTTTTGGGGCAGGAACGAGGGGTTCTTACCTGTTAGAGGAGGCAGCATGTAGTTACCAGAGTTCCTTAATGCTTAAACCACAGGAACGTATTTAGGAGAAGACGGCGCTCAGTGACATGTAGATATTTTTAAACCGCGTAGGATATTTCTTTCCTTAAATTACACTTTTAAACATACAATTACTAATAATGGATGTCTTGAAATATTAAAAATACAATTTCAAAGGTTACGTCATTATGCAAGGAAAGGGTCTTGAGTGGAAGATTAGCTCAAAATTTTCGTCTGCATTTATAGTCTTCGATAAATTTTAATATAACTTACTGGAATAAATTTAATTATTATCTTTTTTTGTAAGCACATAGAAGCGGGAGTATAGCCGTTACAAATAGTAAAGTGTCGTACTGATTTGTAAATTAAAAGAGATATATTTTGCCATGGGATAATCGTGAAGATCCAGCGACTCAAAATTAACATTATATGAATGGGCAAATGAATACACGACAGCATGAGACTTCAAGTTAAGACACGATACATGTGTTATAAACCTTGAAATGAAATCCATATAAGCGCAATAAAATTATACAGAAACACGAAGGTCCTTCAACTTCCAGCTTAAAGCCCTGCCACACCAAAGTGCAATGTCTGGTCTGAGAAAACCTCACTGAAAGTCCTTCGGGTTTCCTGTGGCTAGGAGGTACAGGAAGCAGTGAATTCGATGCTTTACGCACAAACGGAGGTATTTTCCTCTCAGTGGGATACAAAAGAAGTTTCACTTTATCAGCAAATGCATCGGAGTGTTCACACAGAAACTGCTGATATTTTCAAGCGCGTTCGCAAAATTGCGAAAAACGACAATTTTCTTCGTCATGTCTGTCCGCATGGAAAACCTCGGCTCTCATTGGACGGTTTTTTGTGAAGTCTGATATTCTAATATTTTTCGAAAATCTGTCGAGAAAATTATTTTCGTTAAAATCCGAGAAGAATAACGGGCACATTACATGAAGATCAATATACATTTCTGACCATACCTCGCTCAGTTGTTCTTAGAGTGAGAATTGCTTCACACCAAATTTGTAGAGAAAATCAAAACACATTTTGTGTTCGGTACTTTTTTTTTCCCGAAAATCTTGCTTTTTGTGATACAATATGGAAAAATTTTTTGGAGAGCCGGAGAGGTCACAGATGAAAATATGGTGCAAGCACATGTCACGCTGGGTAATTAAGTCTACAAATACACACACTCACAGTACGTTATACTAATTGTTCTTCCGCTGCAAGAATGGGTACATGAAAGCACCTCAGTGTTACATTATACCTACATTGCCTATCTTGTTTAATCTACTTTGTAGCAGACAGAATATTATGGAAGAAAAGTGTGGAATAAATACAAAGACAACACAGACAGAATAATTGCGTCGTGCTTTGTCATAGGTCATTACACTCTTCGGCATATATTGATAAAATATTTAATATACATAACTTATCTACGAGTCATTGAAAGCCGTGGTTAATTTTTAGTACTCTAACATCCCGACAGCAAGCGTACTGAAGCGCTTTATCACAAGAATCACATACACCAAAATATGCTACTTCTGGCAAAAGGCTGAATTAGGTGAGTGTAATCTCTACATGATCAGGGGTGTTACTCTATATTTCTGTAGTTCCCTGTAGAATGACATGACATGCCACGATTTTGCAAAATGACACCAAAATTCAGAACATGTGGAATTCTATTTCTTCTCTTGTTCTGCTCTTCGGTATCATATCCATCACCTGTCACTTCTATTTGTTATTGACATATCGCGCAACAGTTTGTCCGTGTCTACATTAATGGCTGGCATCAGAGGCCCTCTCATTTTTATGAGTTTTTTCGCTACGATTCTACGTTGGTAATCTTTCATTACATAAACTTTATAGCAAGGGATTTAGACAGCTGGTGCATTGTAAAAGTTTTAGGGACTTGCGAGTTGTAAAGTCACAATTGTAATGTTGTAATGACACGTATGTATTATCAAAAACTCTTACAATGCTTAACCTTTTAAAGACTAAACGTAATCTGCTTTGTGTGAAGAACCAGTCCGTACCGCGCAGTAAACATTTTCAAACACGATTATAAAAACCAATCAGAAAATGACGTATAAAGCAAAAGTCGCCGTCTGTTCCTAGATCCGTATAAAACACTCAAAGCAAAGCGAACACCATGTAGAATTTTTTAATGTTAAACCTGGTGGTACGTAAAGAAACCACTCGGCTTTAGCACGTTTAAATTCAATTTATGGAATTGCGTGTAGCTTACATTTGGAGAAAGTCGCAAAATTTGGCTTACTGGTATCACCACAAGTCTGTCTGTTACAACACTACAACTGCAGAGTTGAATTTCACGAAGCTTTCTGTTCCTATGTTTTAACAAAATTTGTTCGGACATTTCAGTTACGGCTAATATGGGGCCAGACTGGACACTTCAAGAAGACAAGATTACATGCCGGCGCTCATTTCAGCCTAACTCCCTACTTATCGGCTCGGATATGGTTTCGAGGAATTTGTAACGAAAAAAAGCACTTCCATGCGCATTAATTAAGATCTTCCTGCAAGGCTGATTTTTTTCGAGTTAGTTAAGTAAATAGGAACGAAAGAGTCTGTATTGATACTCACCGTATATATTTTCTAAGTTGTTGTGTTTATACCAATCAAGGCTGCAGGAAATATTTCAGACTTTCATTCTTGTTCATTTGGGTGTCTTTTGGCACGAAATATACAGGCCTAAGTGCCTCTAATTCTCTTTTTATGAAATTTTATCAACCAGTCCGGGGAAGAAATATTGATGTCTATTTTTCTGCAATGCTGAAATATGTGTGATAAGGTTATGAAGAAATGTGCGGTAATAAATTCATTCATTTAACAGTCTGTCTTACGAGAGGTCCAAAGCCTCTTCCAAATCGAGCTGTCCACATAGTGCGATCTAGAGCTTCCTCCTTCAAATGAGAGTATCCTTTCCTTTCCTTAAGGTCATCCAGTAGCTTCCTACGTTTTCTTCCTCGTCTTCCTGTCACTTCTATACCCCCTTTTATCTTTCCTTCAATAACCCGTTCTAGAAGGCAGTTTCTATGCAAAATGTTACCAATCCAGTTAGCACAAGCCATATTACTAAGAGAAAATTATCAC
>Ga0123357_10004114_pt1 | contig 16956 bp, 3 predicted proteins | sample TergutEmb28metaG_FD_89873 | JGI IMG/M metagenome (GOLD analysis project Ga0123357, IMG submission 89873) | Embiratermes neotenicus P4 segment gut microbial communities from Petit-Saut dam, French Guiana - Emb289 P4 | ecosystem: Host-associated > Arthropoda: Insects > Digestive system > Gut ... | reverse complement strand
GCTGTTTTCTGTAGTTCCTTGACTTCATGTTTTCCCGGTATGTTGCTCACGTATTTTCTGAATGACTTTGAAATAGTCCCAGTCGCCCCTATTATTACTGGTATCACCTTTGTTGTTACATTCTACATGAGCTGTATTTCTATTGTAAGGTCTTTTATTTTCGAATCTTGTCGGCTTTATTATTATTATTATTATTATTATTATTATTACTATGCATAATGCTACCAATTTCTTGTGAAGTTTAAAGACGATCTTACTGCACATTTCTTTCATTCGTCCATAAACATTACGTATCCCACTCATCTCGTCCTTTATTCTGTAACCCAATAGTAATATTAGTTGACTGCTAAGGCAGAGTAGAGACTGTGAGGAGGATCAGTTGGCAACACCGGGCTCGTCGTGTCAGGACGTAAGCAGATCTGTCAGGTGGCGAGCGGCAGTGTCGGCGGCACTTGGGAGGACCCTAATGTCTCTGGAGGCTGCAGCATTATCTGCATCATTTGATACACCCACAGAGTGGGATTATTTTGTGAAGTCTTAAAAACAGCTCATGGAATGAAAAGTGCTATATAAAGACGTCGTGAAATAGAAATTAGTGACGCGTCATAATATAAGATTCAGTTTTTGTGAGAAAACCAGAAGAAAAAATTACTTATGTACATTTATTTATTTGTTTATTTATTTACTTCTTTACTTGTGTGTTTGTACAAAGTTTTTAAAGACACTTTTAGCAATTCAGAACATATAATGTCGAATGTCTGAATAATAGTAAATAAATAATATACTGTAAACCCTGGAAGGCGAAGGTTGCGGCCAATTTTAAGTAGTATTCGTTCATTTGTCTGCAGAGGTTGAGGGGAAGCTTAAAACCCTCAGTTGGGCTAGTCATTGTCACAAAAATCTCGAACAGGACACGTTAAAACAAATGGACCCAGCATTTTAAGTTAGCAAATAGGACCCCTGGGCTTTCCTTACAGTTTTGAAAATATTAAAAAGCATCTCATGGAAATAAAGTATTAGTATATAAATTAGATTCTTGTGGCTCATAACAGTGCCCAGTGACATATTAATGAACATTATGGTTTCACAAAGATAAATGAATTTACGTACATCTGAGCGAGAACGTAGTTTTGAAGAACACTAGTCTATGGCCTTGGCTAACAATTCATATAAAAGTGTTATAATTTAAATATTAGAGAGAAATGCCAAGGAATGAAAAAAAATTTGAAAATATCCCAAGAAGCCCGTTTTATTTAAACCTTGGCCATCACAGGTTATGCAATAAAATTTCTCCTTTTGCCCATATTTCTCAGTAGCATACTTCGACATTTCATTGTTTTACTTATCCACATAAAATATTTCCTGCAAGATTTATGACTGATTTTAATACAAAAAACGCAAAATTTCACGTTTCTGACTGCTGTATTTCAAAATATGTTTTGAATTAATGGATAGCAAAATGTGTTTTCTGGTTTTAAAAATTGACATGTATTCTCACAGACTTTTGCCAAACAAATGTTATAATCCCGTGATAATTTAATTCGCTGTGTTTATATCACTGACCGCAGAATATTCGTAATTACCCAAAGGCGGAAAATATAGGATGGATATATCAATTAAATTTCTTTCTAAATTTTTCAGTTTTTATGGAGGGGGTGAAATATGCTGACAGTTGTTTGACGATCCCGGAATACCGTCTGACCTGCAAAGTGAAGTAGGCGTAAGTTAGAAGCGAAAATGCAGGTAAAATTAATAAAAAATGTTGGAAACTTAAATATGATTATTTTTACCCCTCGCTAATGAATAAAATTATAATATTTTAGTTTATTTCACACCCTTACATGTATATTTTGGAAGCAATTTTAATATTTTCCGCTCGTATTAGTCTGTTGTGTTAAGTGACATTTCCTGTAAATTTAAAGTTTGGCGACATTTGAGATTTTCACAATCGTGTTTTTTTGGAAACTGTACTTCTTCGTTACGACGCGTTGTCACTGGGTTACCACTTACCAGAAACACTGTCAAATACACTTCTTCATACGTCTACGTGGCGTGCATGGGGGTATATGTAAATCTACATTTAGCTAAAACTGTCTTGTGGAAGGTATTCTTTGTTTGTTTGCCAAACTTGTGACACCCCTCTCTCATTGCAACGTCTTGCAACACCCACAGTTGCTACAGCGTCATTACATAACCTACGCACAATGTCTTATTGCATATTCTTATGTATAACACTTTATTACCTGAGATAGAAAGAAAATTTTATGAAAAAAGTAAAGCACGTTGAAATTGCTTTCCTACATATGTTCAAATATTGGGGCTAGAATTTGGATGCTCTTTACAGTCAGAATTGTTCCTTGCAAGGTTTTAAAATTTCATGTTAATGTAACTTCTGGTCTGATATTTCCTTTGTAATATTCTTTCCTCTGCCTTTCCATATATTCTGTGGCGTCATCTACTAATAACGTATTCCGAGAACCCTGTCTCAAAATTTCTAACGCATGACAGCTTCTTTTTGGAAAAGGAGCGCGTTTTGAATAATGGTACTCAATTCAGGTGGTTATGCCCTAAGCTAAAATCATGTTTCGGGTATTTAGCCTGTATTTCATACACATGTTTCATTTTTCTCTTGCAATCAGCAATTCTTTTCATGAATTCTGAGAAATTATAATCGAGTCATCGCTGCATTATTTTGGGTGCGATACTGTACCAGTGTGAGTGTCTTCAGTAGACTTATTTCTTTGCTTGCTTTGAACGGAGCGCATAAAATGAACCCAAGGTAGAAAGTCTAACACAGCTTTCAACTACTGATCAGCTTGAAATCTTCAAATGCGTTTGTTATTCATTTCTGTACTAATCGGTCTAGTTTCATTTCCGTAAGTGCCCATTAATTTTGAAATTATGACCTATATTACCGAGATTTAGCTGGCTTCGAGATTGTTTACTCCCTAATATTTTTCACCAAACATATTCCGTCTCACTTTCGTTTCTTAAATTTAAAATAAACTCCGCAATTACAACCGTCTTAATGAGATTAGCGTAACACGTTCAGAGCGCCATATCCTGGTATAAACACCAAGTAACTTTAATGATTTCTTACATTTACTTAAAGTGAATAACTATGGCTTTATTCCAAAGATCACAGATTTGTTCCAAAAGAAGGCCAGTTAAAATTTGTTAGGCCACACAGCGGGTAGTCTGCACGGAGCCTGAAACAGTGTGTGTAACGTTAATGCCTTACAGTCCCCTCCTACTTGAGGTGTTTTCAAAAACCTCAAGAACACGTGTTTCATGTTCCCTTGAATTGAACTTAATGACAATGTGCAAATTATGAAGCTTTGAATAAAGGTGGTTCAAGTGTAGTCATGTTAAATAATGATGGGTCATTTAAGTCAGTAATAGGATTCTTGTTGTTTGTGTTGTCTAGTAGGAGTTGCTGACGTCTCTGTAAACTTCATATTTGTGAGTAATTTGAGGTGGCAAAATTTAAGTTTATTTGTGAGTGTAATTTGTTGTGATTGAAGGAAATATTTCAAAGGAGGATAATTATTAACAAAAGCTCATCTGCGCAATACTAGAAAGAAACGTAGGACGCATTGTGGCTAAATACATTAGCCGTTAAGGTCACTTAACTCTTTAAAGACACAAAACTAGCCTGAAATTTATTTAAAGTTTCTATTCATACTTTGCAGAAAGCGCATCGTTTTTCAGTTACAGTCACACCGCAAATAGTGAGCTTGGTGACGTAGTACACGGACTTTGCAAAGGCCTTTTGACTTTCAAAATTTGGAACGTTTGTACGGTACACGTTTATGTGTAAAAGTAAAGGTAAAGTGTTCCCACTACAGGCCCAGTGTGGCCCAGAGGATGGGTAGAGGTATAGCTCTACTCTTCCATGACCGCTGCACTAGAAGTGGATGAGTGGTCAGCAGCACGTCCCGGCCGCACTTTACCCCGGGAAAGACCCGGTACCCATTGTACATATAAAGGTATTTTTGTTTATGACAATAAGAAAGCAAGGCTATTTGCGTGATATTCAAGAACCCGAAGCAAAGTTTTGTGCACATCTCTTATAACAAATTTAATTCGAACTGGCCAATTGTGTTTATAATACAGTAAAAAGTTTAGTATTTGAAATATTGTGGCTTCCGTTAGGATGATTTTTTAAGATACTCATAATCAGTCAATTATTTTTTGTAGACGATCGTATGTTACGTCATAACTTTAGGATAACAGATATCTGCCAATTGAATAATTGAATGAAAGAAGCATGATGGGCACTTCGTGTTGGAGCTAATTAACAGAAGCTATACATTTTTTACTTTGACATCCTGCATCATTATAGAATGAAATGTAAATTGTTTGTTTGATTTGAAACCAAGAAAAACTGTAGTCGCATGATACTTGAAGCTAGAAAAACACAATATAAGAACTTATACATTATACTGACATAGGTAAAGAATAAACTTTTATGAACCATTCCTGTTTAAATCACTGAGTAGCATGGATTAAAGAGGATTTTACTGCGTACCTTTATACATTTGTGCTTTTGGTTATGAAGGTAGCTTTGCGTAAGTTATGTGCTGAACTTAAACAATGCGTCCCGCGAATATTATAGCCGTGTTATCACTGTAAGTGCATTCCGCAGCAAGGCTTCCAGCTGTCACTATAACTTGCCATCTGTCTGCGTGTAATAACTGAGCTGTGTAGAATAAATTTAACCCAACGAAAGTACTTACTAAAAATCATTAACAACATTCAGTTTTATTGTAAGCTGGCAACGAAAAACATCACATCACGTGACAGTTTATAAATATTCATGAAAATTTTAATAAATATTGAATAAATGAAATGTATTTCAGGGAAGATTGTTCACACATAAGTTTTAAGTTCTTCTGATTAATTTATAAATTTTCATTGTCATAAATTATTTATATATTTAATTTCATTTATCGACGCTCATAATTTTGATGGTGGTGGGTATTTCAATGACGCTTTCGGTATCAAATGATATGAATATTAATACATGTGAAAGGAACTGGATATGGGAGGCCATTGCCTAATCTAGTTCTGTCCCATTACTTGCCATTAGAGACTGAGGACACCTACAGAATATCTCCGGATATTATGTCATACCTGAGATTTGAACCCAGAAACTCCAGAATACATACAGAGTGCTGCTCACTGGATCATGACTAGCAATTTCGGTACACTGTACTGCAGTTTACTGTAATAAAACCTACAAAACATTATTTAATCAAACCTGTTTGTTATTAAATTTAAAGTAATATTCGTGCATTTGGTTCTGTGCGCTGATGACATATCGGCATGGATGTGTGTACGAATTGATATGTACTGACATGCATACAGACGTGCATTCAGACACATTGCCATAAGCATATGTAGGCCTACATATACACACACACACACGCACATATATATATATATACACATACACACAGATATACAAACACACACGCATATATATATATGTATACACACACGCACATATATATATACATATATATATATATATACGTACACACACACGCACACATATATGTATATATATACACACACACACACGCACATATATATATACACACACACAGATATACAAACACACACGCACATATATATATATACACACACATACATACATACATACATACACACATACATACATACATACATACATACATACATACATACATACATACATACATACATACATACATACATATATTCACATACAAACACGCACATATATCCCACGCTCAGTGAGTCGCTAAACTAGCTACGCTATCCCGGCCCATTACATTAACCCATATCATCCCTCTGTTTACAGCCTCCTATCAAAACAACTGTATGGAATAAGATCTTAACCTGAAAGTCGATATTGGCTACGATGTTAAAGCAAGGTTTTGATTCCACGCACAGTGTCGAGTGTATTTGATTTATACGGCAGGTATTTATGTGATTTTAATAGGAACGACTTAAGAACGGTTGTTTTGAAGTTACACACTCACAGAAAATATACCAATTGTCTCTCCTCTTCTCACAAGTGGATTTACTATTCAGACAGTGTCGACATGTACATACTTTCACCCATAAGGTGTCTTAATAAACGTCTTTAATTACTACACTCTATAATTTTCAACTGTAAGGAACTCTCTCTCTCTCTCTGACGAATGGCGTTAATAATTATACGCCCTCGGAATGTACATACTTTTCCTCGACATATATTTTCATCCGTAGAAACTTCCAGTTTAACATTCACCAATCCTTCTTTAGTATTTTAAGTATACCAAAGAGTTGAGAAATGTGCATATAGCTGTTTACTGTAATGTAGCCCAAAATTTCAGTTTCTTGTTTACGAAATGGACCCTGTCTTTAGTCATACTTGTACAGATCTGTTACAGCCTATTCCCTTGAAGTATACAGTAATATTTCGAACCTTGAATATTCTGTTAAGTTCTCACTGTAAGGCGGTGGTTTTAAATCAAAATCATGTTTTAAGGTTGTCAGATTTAATTTGATTCCAGGAACTGCGCGTGGTTTTACCCGTCAGAATTATTTGCTGGCTCTGTAATACTGTGGGAGGTGATAATCAGTCATTCTGTACAGCCCGGATGTTGTATTGGGAAGACAAGTCATTGTGTTGACTTTGGCGGCAGAAAGTTTGGCCGTTAATCCACACATGGCAGCATACTTCTTACGCAAAAGCCATTAAATAATAGTGTATGATAAACATTGTCACTGTTTGTTTGACCAGCAAACCACAGCCTTGACACATGTGGCAACAAAATTGGTAATAGAAAAGAAATCGAAAACATTAATTTTTGTATGTATTGTTGGCAATTCTGATAGACAAGTATGACAAAACACGTTCTCGTGGCGACTGCAGTCTGGAATCTCCTCCACACAGTAAGGCCTTCAAATCTCAGCCTGTTTGTTGGCCACACTGACAGAGATTTTTTTACTATAGTTCAGATAAATTCTGCTTTATTGACAAGAAACAGGCTGCTTTTATCCCTTTTTTTTATATTATAAGAAATTTGCGATAAAATTCTCAACTCATTCTGCGTTGTTGTCTAGTTCTGCAGTTACAACGAGGGAGGAAAAGGGTTTTACTTTCCATGTTCTTATATTATAGAGCATAGGTGGTAGATAAATGACGTGTGAATATGGAGGAATGATGGAATTATACTTACAAGGGAAATTAAAAGTTCTCGAGGAAGGAAAACACTGTTCCATTTCCAATTTATCTACCACATACCCTACAGGTGCCAGCCGGGAATAAGACCTGGGCCTCTGCGAATATAAGGTTCTGCACAGAAATGACGCAAGAAATGTGTACAATGTTACGCAAAATTTGAATATCACATGCCTTAAAAATGGACGTTATTTCCGAATGTAGTTTAATTATTATTATTATTATTATTATTACCATCATCTTCGAATAATAAAGTTTCAGAAGGTTGTGATTTACATGCACTTTCTTGTAAAAGCTATCCTTTAATTCACTTGTGTTTAAATAGACAAAGAACTAAAACGAGGTTTTCAACATACACGTACGTTCATCTGCATTGCTGAACCAAGTTTATCGTTTTAAAAAGCATTCTCATTATTTTCATGCACTATCTGGTACGCTGCAAATTACAAAGGTGTGTTTAGAATCACACATTGAACGATTTTAACTTTGTAAGGCAAATTTCAACTAAGTCTTTGTTGAAACAAATGAACTTTTCTGAGGTTGTACATCCAGTTACGCTATCATGTAATTATTGTGTATATAAGCAGTCAACACATCTAAGTGTATATCATTCAACGCAACATGCTTCAACCTTTAGACGTCATTATCAAGCTAAAACATTTGATATAAAACATTGAAATTTCGAAAAATGTTGAATTAACTGATGCATGCTTAGTTGGGTTGAACTTTTATCTACGTACTAATTATGTGGTAGCACAGTGTGATACCTAACCTCACAATTATCTGTCACTTACAGTGAACCTGGAAGAGTCTACAAATACAAGAACATAAAAATGAAAATAATTAATTACAGCGCAAACATGTTTTGAAATCTCTATTGTCTCAAAACAGATTTAAAAGCAATTGTATATCCTTTACACGTTTCATAGCAAGTATTTTACCCCGATGGTGACCTTTTAAAGTTTACTTTGAATGATATATACTTAGATGTGGTGACTTTCACTTTAATTATCAACCAACCAATGCAGTTATATAAAATTGCACACTAAAACACTTAAAATCGTTCCGACATGTTTCGATCCTAAGATCATCCTCAGGGAGCTACGTTGTTCCTTACTAAAGTCATTTTAAAAACATTCACAAAATAATTCCTTTATATTAATAGGGTGTTGTGGCAGCATGTCGTGTTGTGTAAGAGTACGTTGTTGAGAATGCGCCTGGCTGTGGTGTGCGTCGTGTGTTAGGTAGTGAGAGACTGGCTATAGCCAGTCTCTCACTACCTAACACACGACGCACACCACAGCCAGGCGCATTCTCAACAACGTACTCTTACACAACACGACATGCTGCCACAACACCCTATTAATATAAAGGAATTATTTTGTGAATGTTTTTAAAATGACTTTAGTAAGGAACAACGTAGCTCCCTGAGGATGATCTTAGGATCGAAACATGTCGGAACGATTTTAAGTGTTTTAGTGTGCAATTTTATATAACTGCATTGGTTGGTTGATAATTAAAGTGAAAGTCACCACATCTAAGTATATATCATTCAAAGTAAACTTTAAAAGGTCACCATCGGGGTAAAATACTTGCTATGAAACGTGTAAAGGATATACAATTGCTTTTAAATCTGTTTTGAGACAATAGAGATTTCAAAACATGTTTGCGCTGTAATTAATTATTTTCATTTTTATGTTCTTGTATTTGTAGACTCTTCCAGGTTCACTGTAAGTGACAGATAATTGTGAGGTTAGGTATCACACTGTGCTACCACATAATTAGTACGTAGATAAAAGTTCAACCCAACTAAGCATGCATCAGTTAATTCAACATTTTTCGAAATTTCAATGTTTTATATCAAATGTTTTAGCTTGATAATGACGTCTAAAGGTTGAAGCATGTTGCGTTGAATGATATACACTTAGATGTGTTGACTGCTTATATACACAATAATTACATGATAGCGTAACTGGATGTACAACCTCAGAAAAGTTCATTTGTTTCAACAAAGACTTAGTTGAAATTTGCCTTACAAAGTTAAAATCGTTCAATGTGTGATTCTAAACACACCTTTGTAATTTGCAGCGTACCAGATAGTGCATGAAAATAATGAGAATGCTTTTTAAAACGATAAACTTGGTTCAGCAATGCAGATGAACGTACGTGTATGTTGAAAACCTCGTTTTAGTTCTTTGTCTATTTAAACACAAGTGAATTAAAGGATAGCTTTTACAAGAAAGTGCATGTAAATCACAACCTTCTGAAACTTTATTATTCGAAGATGATGGTAATAATAATAATAATAATAATAATTAAACTACATTCGGAAATAACGTCCATTTTTAAGGCATGTGATATTCAAATTTTGCGTAACATTGTACACATTTCTTGCGTCATTTCTGTGCAGAACCTTATATTCGCAGAGGCCCAGGTCTTATTCCCGGCTGGCACCTGTAGGGTATGTGGTAGATAAATTGGAAATGGAACAGTGTTTTCCTTCCTCGAGAACTTTTAATTTCCCTTGTAAGTATAATTCCATCATTCCTCCATATTCACACGTCATTTATCTACCACCTATGCTCTATAATATAAGAACATGGAAAGTAAAACCCTTTTCCTCCCTCGTTGTAACTGCAGAACTAGACAACAACGCAGAATGAGTTGAGAATTTTATCGCAAATTTCTTATAATATAAAAAAAAGGGATAAAAGCAGCCTGTTTCTTGTCAATAAAGCAGAATTTATCTGAACTATAGTAAAAAAATCTCTGTCAGTGTGGCCAACAAACAGGCTGAGATTTGAAGGCCTTACTGTGTGGAGGAGATTCCAGACTGCAGTCGCCACGAGAACGTGTTTTGTCATACTTGTCTATCAGAATTGCCAACAATACATACAAAAATTAATGTTTTCGATTTCTTTTCTATTACCAATTTTGTTGCCACATGTGTCAAGGCTGTGGTTTGCTGGTCAAACAAACAGTGACAATGTTTATCATACACTATTATTTAATGGCTTTTGCGTAAGAAGTATGCTGCCATGTGTGGATTAACGGCCAAACTTTCTGCCGCCAAAGTCAACACAATGACTTGTCTTCCCAATACAACATCCGGGCTGTACAGAATGACTGATTATCACCTCCCACAGTATTACAGAGCCAGCAAATAATTCTGACGGGTAAAACCACGCGCAGTTCCTGGAATCAAATTAAATCTGACAACCTTAAAACATGATTTTGATTTAAAACCACCGCCTTACAGTGAGAACTTAACAGAATATTCAAGGTTCGAAATATTACTGTATACTTCAAGGGAATAGGCTGTAACAGATCTGTACAAGTATGACTAAAGACAGGGTCCATTTCGTAAACAAGAAACTGAAATTTTGGGCTACATTACAGTAAACAGCTATATGCACATTTCTCAACTCTTTGGTATACTTAAAATACTAAAGAAGGATTGGTGAATGTTAAACTGGAAGTTTCTACGGATGAAAATATATGTCGAGGAAAAGTATGTACATTCCGAGGGCGTATAATTATTAACGCCATTCGTCAGAGAGAGAGAGAGAGTTCCTTACAGTTGAAAATTATAGAGTGTAGTAATTAAAGACGTTTATTAAGACACCTTATGGGTGAAAGTATGTACATGTCGACACTGTCTGAATAGTAAATCCACTTGTGAGAAGAGGAGAGACAATTGGTATATTTTCTGTGAGTGTGTAACTTCAAAACAACCGTTCTTAAGTCGTTCCTATTAAAATCACATAAATACCTGCCGTATAAATCAAATACACTCGACACTGTGCGTGGAATCAAAACCTTGCTTTAACATCGTAGCCAATATCGACTTTCAGGTTAAGATCTTATTCCATACAGTTGTTTTGATAGGAGGCTGTAAACAGAGGGATGATATGGGTTAATGTAATGGGCCGGGATAGCGTAGCTAGTTTAGCGACTCACTGAGCGTGGGATATATGTGCGTGTTTGTATGTGAATATATGTATGTATGTATGTATGTATGTATGTATGTATGTATGTATGTATGTATGTATGTATGTATGTATGTGTGTATGTATGTATGTATGTATGTGTGTGTATATATATATATGTGCGTGTGTGTTTGTATATCTGTGTGTGTGTATATATATATGTGCGTGTGTGTGTGTGTATATATATACATATATGTGTGCGTGTGTGTGTACGTATATATATATATATATGTATATATATATGTGCGTGTGTGTATACATATATATATATGCGTGTGTGTTTGTATATCTGTGTGTATGTGTATATATATATATATGTGCGTGTGTGTGTGTGTATATGTAGGCCTACATATGCTTATGGCAATGTGTCTGAATGCACGTCTGTATGCATGTCAGTACATATCAATTCGTACACACATCCATGCCGATATGTCATCAGCGCACAGAACCAAATGCACGAATATTACTTTAAATTTAATAACAAACAGGTTTGATTAAATAATGTTTTGTAGGTTTTATTACAGTAAACTGCAGTACAGTGTACCGAAATTGCTAGTCATGATCCAGTGAGCAGCACTCTGTATGTATTCTGGAGTTTCTGGGTTCAAATCTCAGGTATGACATAATATCCGGAGATATTCTGTAGGTGTCCTCAGTCTCTAATGGCAAGTAATGGGACAGAACTAGATTAGGCAATGGCCTCCCATATCCAGTTCCTTTCACATGTATTAATATTCATATCATTTGATACCGAAAGCGTCATTGAAATACCCACCACCATCAAAATTATGAGCGTCGATAAATGAAATTAAATATATAAATAATTTATGACAATGAAAATTTATAAATTAATCAGAAGAACTTAAAACTTATGTGTGAACAATCTTCCCTGAAATACATTTCATTTATTCAATATTTATTAAAATTTTCATGAATATTTATAAACTGTCACGTGATGTGATGTTTTTCGTTGCCAGCTTACAATAAAACTGAATGTTGTTAATGATTTTTAGTAAGTACTTTCGTTGGGTTAAATTTATTCTACACAGCTCAGTTATTACACGCAGACAGATGGCAAGTTATAGTGACAGCTGGAAGCCTTGCTGCGGAATGCACTTACAGTGATAACACGGCTATAATATTCGCGGGACGCATTGTTTAAGTTCAGCACATAACTTACGCAAAGCTACCTTCATAACCAAAAGCACAAATGTATAAAGGTACGCAGTAAAATCCTCTTTAATCCATGCTACTCAGTGATTTAAACAGGAATGGTTCATAAAAGTTTATTCTTTACCTATGTCAGTATAATGTATAAGTTCTTATATTGTGTTTTTCTAGCTTCAAGTATCATGCGACTACAGTTTTTCTTGGTTTCAAATCAAACAAACAATTTACATTTCATTCTATAATGATGCAGGATGTCAAAGTAAAAAATGTATAGCTTCTGTTAATTAGCTCCAACACGAAGTGCCCATCATGCTTCTTTCATTCAATTATTCAATTGGCAGATATCTGTTATCCTAAAGTTATGACGTAACATACGATCGTCTACAAAAAATAATTGACTGATTATGAGTATCTTAAAAAATCATCCTAACGGAAGCCACAATATTTCAAATACTAAACTTTTTACTGTATTATAAACACAATTGGCCAGTTCGAATTAAATTTGTTATAAGAGATGTGCACAAAACTTTGCTTCGGGTTCTTGAATATCACGCAAATAGCCTTGCTTTCTTATTGTCATAAACAAAAATACCTTTATATGTACAATGGGTACCGGGTCTTTCCCGGGGTAAAGTGCGGCCGGGACGTGCTGCTGACCACTCATCCACTTCTAGTGCAGCGGTCATGGAAGAGTAGAGCTATACCTCTACCCATCCTCTGGGCCACACTGGGCCTGTAGTGGGAACACTTTACCTTTACTTTTACACATAAACGTGTACCGTACAAACGTTCCAAATTTTGAAAGTCAAAAGGCCTTTGCAAAGTCCGTGTACTACGTCACCAAGCTCACTATTTGCGGTGTGACTGTAACTGAAAAACGATGCGCTTTCTGCAAAGTATGAATAGAAACTTTAAATAAATTTCAGGCTAGTTTTGTGTCTTTAAAGAGTTAAGTGACCTTAACGGCTAATGTATTTAGCCACAATGCGTCCTACGTTTCTTTCTAGTATTGCGCAGATGAGCTTTTGTTAATAATTATCCTCCTTTGAAATATTTCCTTCAATCACAACAAATTACACTCACAAATAAACTTAAATTTTGCCACCTCAAATTACTCACAAATATGAAGTTTACAGAGACGTCAGCAACTCCTACTAGACAACACAAACAACAAGAATCCTATTACTGACTTAAATGACCCATCATTATTTAACATGACTACACTTGAACCACCTTTATTCAAAGCTTCATAATTTGCACATTGTCATTAAGTTCAATTCAAGGGAACATGAAACACGTGTTCTTGAGGTTTTTGAAAACACCTCAAGTAGGAGGGGACTGTAAGGCATTAACGTTACACACACTGTTTCAGGCTCCGTGCAGACTACCCGCTGTGTGGCCTAACAAATTTTAACTGGCCTTCTTTTGGAACAAATCTGTGATCTTTGGAATAAAGCCATAGTTATTCACTTTAAGTAAATGTAAGAAATCATTAAAGTTACTTGGTGTTTATACCAGGATATGGCGCTCTGAACGTGTTACGCTAATCTCATTAAGACGGTTGTAATTGCGGAGTTTATTTTAAATTTAAGAAACGAAAGTGAGACGGAATATGTTTGGTGAAAAATATTAGGGAGTAAACAATCTCGAAGCCAGCTAAATCTCGGTAATATAGGTCATAATTTCAAAATTAATGGGCACTTACGGAAATGAAACTAGACCGATTAGTACAGAAATGAATAACAAACGCATTTGAAGATTTCAAGCTGATCAGTAGTTGAAAGCTGTGTTAGACTTTCTACCTTGGGTTCATTTTATGCGCTCCGTTCAAAGCAAGCAAAGAAATAAGTCTACTGAAGACACTCACACTGGTACAGTATCGCACCCAAAATAATGCAGCGATGACTCGATTATAATTTCTCAGAATTCATGAAAAGAATTGCTGATTGCAAGAGAAAAATGAAACATGTGTATGAAATACAGGCTAAATACCCGAAACATGATTTTAGCTTAGGGCATAACCACCTGAATTGAGTACCATTATTCAAAACGCGCTCCTTTTCCAAAAAGAAGCTGTCATGCGTTAGAAATTTTGAGACAGGGTTCTCGGAATACGTTATTAGTAGATGACGCCACAGAATATATGGAAAGGCAGAGGAAAGAATATTACAAAGGAAATATCAGACCAGAAGTTACATTAACATGAAATTTTAAAACCTTGCAAGGAACAATTCTGACTGTAAAGAGCATCCAAATTCTAGCCCCAATATTTGAACATATGTAGGAAAGCAATTTCAACGTGCTTTACTTTTTTCATAAAATTTTCTTTCTATCTCAGGTAATAAAGTGTTATACATAAGAATATGCAATAAGACATTGTGCGTAGGTTATGTAATGACGCTGTAGCAACTGTGGGTGTTGCAAGACGTTGCAATGAGAGAGGGGTGTCACAAGTTTGGCAAACAAACAAAGAATACCTTCCACAAGACAGTTTTAGCTAAATGTAGATTTACATATACCCCCATGCACGCCACGTAGACGTATGAAGAAGTGTATTTGACAGTGTTTCTGGTAAGTGGTAACCCAGTGACAACGCGTCGTAACGAAGAAGTACAGTTTCCAAAAAAACACGATTGTGAAAATCTCAAATGTCGCCAAACTTTAAATTTACAGGAAATGTCACTTAACACAACAGACTAATACGAGCGGAAAATATTAAAATTGCTTCCAAAATATACATGTAAGGGTGTGAAATAAACTAAAATATTATAATTTTATTCATTAGCGAGGGGTAAAAATAATCATATTTAAGTTTCCAACATTTTTTATTAATTTTACCTGCATTTTCGCTTCTAACTTACGCCTACTTCACTTTGCAGGTCAGACGGTATTCCGGGATCGTCAAACAACTGTCAGCATATTTCACCCCCTCCATAAAAACTGAAAAATTTAGAAAGAAATTTAATTGATATATCCATCCTATATTTTCCGCCTTTGGGTAATTACGAATATTCTGCGGTCAGTGATATAAACACAGCGAATTAAATTATCACGGGATTATAACATTTGTTTGGCAAAAGTCTGTGAGAATACATGTCAATTTTTAAAACCAGAAAACACATTTTGCTATCCATTAATTCAAAACATATTTTGAAATACAGCAGTCAGAAACGTGAAATTTTGCGTTTTTTGTATTAAAATCAGTCATAAATCTTGCAGGAAATATTTTATGTGGATAAGTAAAACAATGAAATGTCGAAGTATGCTACTGAGAAATATGGGCAAAAGGAGAAATTTTATTGCATAACCTGTGATGGCCAAGGTTTAAATAAAACGGGCTTCTTGGGATATTTTCAAATTTTTTTTCATTCCTTGGCATTTCTCTCTAATATTTAAATTATAACACTTTTATATGAATTGTTAGCCAAGGCCATAGACTAGTGTTCTTCAAAACTACGTTCTCGCTCAGATGTACGTAAATTCATTTATCTTTGTGAAACCATAATGTTCATTAATATGTCACTGGGCACTGTTATGAGCCACAAGAATCTAATTTATATACTAATACTTTATTTCCATGAGATGCTTTTTAATATTTTCAAAACTGTAAGGAAAGCCCAGGGGTCCTATTTGCTAACTTAAAATGCTGGGTCCATTTGTTTTAACGTGTCCTGTTCGAGATTTTTGTGACAATGACTAGCCCAACTGAGGGTTTTAAGCTTCCCCTCAACCTCTGCAGACAAATGAACGAATACTACTTAAAATTGGCCGCAACCTTCGCCTTCCAGGGTTTACAGTATATTATTTATTTACTATTATTCAGACATTCGACATTATATGTTCTGAATTGCTAAAAGTGTCTTTAAAAACTTTGTACAAACACACAAGTAAAGAAGTAAATAAATAAACAAATAAATAAATGTACATAAGTAATTTTTTCTTCTGGTTTTCTCACAAAAACTGAATCTTATATTATGACGCGTCACTAATTTCTATTTCACGACGTCTTTATATAGCACTTTTCATTCCATGAGCTGTTTTTAAGACTTCACAAAATAATCCCACTCTGTGGGTGTATCAAATGATGCAGATAATGCTGCAGCCTCCAGAGACATTAGGGTCCTCCCAAGTGCCGCCGACACTGCCGCTCGCCACCTGACAGATCTGCTTACGTCCTGACACGACGAGCCCGGTGTTGCCAACTGATCCTCCTCACAGTCTCTACTCTGCCTTAGCAGTCAACTAATATTACTATTGGGTTACAGAATAAAGGACGAGATGAGTGGGATACGTAATGTTTATGGACGAATGAAAGAAATGTGCAGTAAGATCGTCTTTAAACTTCACAAGAAATTGGTAGCATTATGCATAGTAATAATAATAATAATAATAATAATAATAATAAAGCCGACAAGATTCGAAAATAAAAGACCTTACAATAGAAATACAGCTCATGTAGAATGTAACAACAAAGGTGATACCAGTAATAATAGGGGCGACTGGGACTATTTCAAAGTCATTCAGAAAATACGTGAGCAACATACCGGGAAAACATGAAGTCAAGGAACTACAGAAAACAGC
>Ga0123357_10004112_pt1 | contig 16957 bp, 14 predicted proteins | sample TergutEmb28metaG_FD_89873 | JGI IMG/M metagenome (GOLD analysis project Ga0123357, IMG submission 89873) | Embiratermes neotenicus P4 segment gut microbial communities from Petit-Saut dam, French Guiana - Emb289 P4 | ecosystem: Host-associated > Arthropoda: Insects > Digestive system > Gut ... | reverse complement strand
TGAGTGCGGTAATGAACCTTCGGGTTCCGTGAAATGCGGGGAATTTCCTGACTAGCTGCAAACCAGTTAGCTTCTCAAGAAGGACTCTGCACCATGGAGTAAGTAAGTAAGTAAGTAAGTGGAGCTGATAATGGGAAATTACGCTGGACTGCAAGACAAACACAAGTATTCACCTTGAAGATTTCCTTAGGTGAAAGGAATTTTATGCTTGCTAAATATGCTGTAATTTACCGAAGTTAAAGTACGATGCTGTCGATCATTAATCAAGAACATGTTGCAAGATGCAAGGCTTCCGCCACGGTGTCGCTGGAACTTTCGTTCTTCTGGGATTTTACACAGATTTGGGATGAGCTATCCCTAGTTTTGGACTGATTTACCCCTGATGGGAAGTATAGGTTGCCCCGAAATGTTGGTAACGAATTACAAACCTACACCACATATCCCAGAATGTCACACTGACTGCAGACATACGCACTGAACTTCAGTGTAGAAAGCGGTCTTGGAAATTTCAAGGCACCGTCTTAGCAGCGGCCTAGGTGAACTGACAACAAGAACAACAGTAGTAGTTAGGGCAGCCACTCGGGCCGAGAGTCTAACACCGGCCACTTGGAATAAGAAACAGGTATGCTTTCCAGTACAAAAAAACACTCAGTTTAAGTGTACCGGGGACTTCGATATTTTTTTAACCAATAATTCAAAGTATTCAGTAATATCACTCCTTGTAGAATGGTTAAGTAGCCACGGACTTCTCTAAAGAGCGTAGTGCTTTATCATGAGGATTAAGGCGTCACTATTCTTCAAAACGTCAATATGTACATATAAATTTATCATTGTTAAGTGGCATAACAACTCAGAAGACCTGAAACTTCATCAGCAACCCTGTGAGGGCCTCAGATATTCTACTGTTGAATGAAGTTAGTTAAATCGATATACTGCTTTGTTGTAGGCTTGAATTATGTGCGGCTTAAATCAGTGACGACAGCCGCCCACAGTACTACAGATAATTTGCAAGATTTTTCTTGTCCCACGCACTCTTCCCATGAATTGTTTCATTAGTCCTCCCACATGAGCCACCACATAATGGGTAGTTAAATAATTTATTTACACGGAACTGCAATGATAAAAGTAACTGGATATGGGAAACTTGATAAATGAGCAATCACATATCAAATGCAGATAATACATAATATTATATCCATTTATTCACGAACTTGTTTTTATGGCTGACAGCCTCTTAATTAGCAAAAGCGGAAAGCTTAGAGGGGAGTACAAAAGTAGCATAACCTAGCATAAAACACGAATTCTTAAGCATAAAAGCCATGTCCATTTTTGCTTTGTATTCTGTTTAGCCTGTACGTCGATTTCACATAGACACTGGAAATGTAGATTTGTATGAGGAAACAGATATTACTAGAGATACTACTAGACATATAGCATGGTGATTATTACGTAGCGGAAATTGACAGTGAATATGTCCGGTATTTTATCCCTATTCCTTGTTCTATATGGGTACACGTATAGGACGGCTTGAGTTAAGTTTTCGCAACCAGCTTTACTAGGCTGGCTACCTGTGCTGTGCTGAAATCATGTTAAAAAGTTGCATCGTGATAACGTTCGAAGATAAAAAGCAGGATCTACAACTATTGTGTTTCTTTATCTTCTTTTATAAAATATGGCTTTGCAAGTGTGACGAGTTGTAATATATGTTAGAAACACACGTATAACAAATTTTATATTCGTGGTTCCGTGCTTCGTAATTCTAGGTTGAAGAAATCCAACGCGATGCAACAGTATGCAGATATTTATTTACTGCTAAGTTACTCTACATGTTTTGGGCGTCTATCGCGCCCATCATCAGGAGTACATAAAACTGTAGTTGCAACCTCTGGTACAGATCATACTATCTGGAGAACAAGCTTCCTCAAACGTGACCAAATAAGGACTGCGTCCTTACTTGGTCACGTTTGAGGAAGCTTGTACGATCTGTACCAAAGGTTGCAACTACAGTTTTATGTACTCCTGATTATGGGCGCGATGGACGCCCAAAACATGTAGAGTAACTTAGCAGTAAATAAATATTTGCATACTGCTGCATCGTGTTGGATTTCTTCAACCAACACTTACAACAGTGTACCAAATGATTTCAAGAGTGCTGGAATGTGAACTACTACTTCATGTCTGCATGGATACAGCTAAAGCACTTGGTGTTTATGTGTTTTATACTGTCGCCTGTTTTGTCTTCAGAAAAGATTCAGTAATTGAACTGTCTAGAAACGGAATAAAATATCTATATAAATAATATATGGCTGTCCTACGACACTGAATTTTATGACGAAAAAAACCCCAAAATTTATGGTGAACACTACATGCTAAGTACAGCAATACGTAAGGAGGACACTTGCTCGTGGATTAAATGCAACCGCCACTGACACCAGTTGGCGTGTTTCTGTTTACTAATTGAATACAAAGGGATCTTTCAGTGTGGAAACTCAAGAATTTAACTTCACTTTGTAACGACAGAAATAAAACCCACATGTTTACTTGCACGAGGATCATGCTTCAGCAATTTGTTAAAGTAACAGTAGTGCCTCGTTTGAGGTAACATCAAATGGTTCACACGTCGAGTTTCATAATATATGTAACGGTCTCACTTCTCAGACTTGCAGTACTTGTAAGCATCCGATCTTACGGTTTAGCTTTTCGGAAATATTTCTGTTAAATGTAATCACTTAATTTTTCAGTTGGAGTAAAAAATTTATCAGCTGAAAGAGAAATGAAATAAATCACATTGTTAATAAGCATCTAGTTTAAATGTACGAGAACAAAAGGGTCTCTAAAATTATTGATTTTTATTTCTCTTCCAGTGCACAGAAACGAAAAGTTCTTAAAGAACACGGCGTCAGAGCGCCCAATCAACTGTAAATTTCAGGCATCAACTTAGTTTTTTATTTTTCCTAAATATAAATATTCCTTTCAAATAAGGCACGTTTAAAGGGATGATACTCAATTTGTGATACAGGATGATTTGTGACCCTAGTAATATGAAGAACAGGAAGCGCGTTACATATTACATCCGCTTGTCATTAAAAGAACATATTTAATTTTTCAATCATGTTCTCTTCTTTTAATATATCTCATTTAAAAATATTTCCAAATGAAGGCGGCACAGACTCTTTATGAATACAATTACATTAGACCCGTCATGGCATCCTGTGACCCACCAGCCACTTATGGCCTTACACGCTTTTCTAAGTGGTCCGTGGAATATTTAGTTCCTGTGGAATCTATTGAGAGTCAGTCTCATGTGAAACTACAATTTGTTATGCCCTTTCTCTTAGAAAACCGCAACTTTGGAATTTTCATGAAACAGGTTGAAACTTAAACGAAGGGTTGATAACAAGTAATCCTTTAAATATCATGTAGCAGCCTGCAAAAAATCGAGAGTCTCTTTTTTCAAATTCTTTCCCTCGTTACTGAAGGGTGAACGCGTAGGATTGTGCAGAAGAGAGAAAATGTCGTAGAAGCGAAAGATTGTGAGATTTCATTCGGTGGAAAGCAATACGCACCCACAACACAGGATAACATTTAATTGTGTTTATTCGTTGTACTTCTTTGAGTCTACGAATGGTGACATAACAGGGGAGTGAAGAAGACTACATAACGAGAAGCTTGAAAATCTGTACTTTACACCAAATATTATTTGGGTAATCAAATCAAGTAGGAGAAAATGGGCGCGCGCGTGACACGTATTGAAGAGAGGACAGTTGCATACAGCGTTTTGGTGGACAGACCTGAGGAAAGGAGACCACTTGGTAGATCTGTGCTTAAATGGGAAGATAATAATAAAATGGACCTTCAAGAATTGAAATGAAAAGGCATGGACTGGATTGATCTGGCTCAGAATAAGGACAGGTGTAGGGCGCTTGTGGATGCAGTAATAAGCATTTGGATTACATAAAGTGAACGGAACTTCCTGACTGGGTACTCTTAGTTTCTGGGGAACACTCTGCTTCCTTGGAGGTAGTTATAAAGTTAGTTAACTGCACTTCAACGGAGCCTGAACTGAAGTGCATATCTGGGAAAGTAGAAAAATGAGTAATCCTATAAATGCGGCTAAGTGTTAGGGAATAAATGGATTCATATCTGCATGGGTGTTGTCTTCGAAGACAGTAGTCACACAGAGAAATTGGGAATTCATGTCGAAACCGTCAAAGCTAGAATGGACACAAATTCTGTTAAGGTTACTTCTTTTAAATCGCTAGAACACATTATTGTGGCCAAGCTACCATTTTCTTAACGTCGGACTTTATTGCGATAAGCGATGAGTCATTTGGGTTAGACACGTACAATATTGTGTTAAGATATCTTAGGCGTACTTGCGTGTTATAAAATAAAAATTATTTGTACAATAGTTGTTTCAAACTTGGCGAAGGTCCAAAGTTTGAGGTTATTTCATGCAATTTAGTAGAGACATGAACTGTGTTATGTTATTATTATTATTATCATCATCATCATCATCATGTACTTTATGCGGGGTATTTATACTTATATTCCTGAGACAAACTATGTCCCGAGGGAATAGTGTTGCAGCTATTCTGTTGTTACTATTCCTGGTGTTTATATCATTAGTTTCAGTGTTGAATCTATTGTGCTTTTACATTAGTACTTTCCGAAGTATGTGTGCAGTGCCCAATACGACTGTTTGCTGGAGTTCCTTGACTTCATGTTTTCCTGGTATGTTGCTCGCGTGTTTTCTAAATGACTTTGAAATAGTCCCAGTCGCCCCTATTATTAATCAAATTTCTGTCTCCTGAAATTGCAACGTCTACTTTATTATTATTATTATTATTATTATTCATGTAGAAGCAGAATGTCATGCGGTAGAAACACAAGCTTCATGAGAACTGCTCAGATAAGTTTTATAAAACTTAACTCTTACACACACTGGTGTTATGATAAGTTATTAATATTAATATTAAAAAGGAATAGGGAATATTCAAAAGCAACATATTGGCCAGTCATACTCTGGACATGTACAGGCGGTACGCAGTTTAATTCCTTCTCTATGTTAATGCGAAGCACAAGAGACGGGCGTACTAATTCCACCGTAAGCTGCGGACTGCAAAATGACGTTATTTCCAGTCATGAGGACGTTATACTAGCAGCGACCTTTCTAAGTTCTGGCCACAGAAACGCTGGTGGTCAACGCATCTTCCTGACTTGTGGTTCCAAATTTCATCTCATTCTCCTTCTCTTCCACACACCCACCAGCCACATTTCCAGAATATCTGGTTCAGATAACGTCGTGGCTCACATATTCCGACCAATTAGTTTCATAACTACACGGACAATGGAACTATTAAATGGCAGAATTAGGGAAATGTCACACAACGCGGGGGATTCGTGTTTCGTACTGTGAAACTCTTGTGGATATATTGTGCCAAGTTTATTTTATGCAAACGGAGAGGTAGGTTGGTGTGCTGGAACGTAGGGGATCGAAAAACAGGAATCTGAATGATAAGGACAGCAGTATATTTCCTGAATCTTCATACACGAGTAAATCAGAAGCAATCAGCATAAGAATATCTTAATGTATATAAACACATGTATTTGTTACCTTTCATGTAAACTGAAGATATTCTGAAATTTTCCGTCTTCATTTTCGGTTTATCTCAAAACGGTATTCTTGAGAGTACATCAAGTAAAATTAAATGTTAGTTTTACGAACGTCGACTTATTGTCCAGACAAACACAGCATTTGAACACTCTAGTTCTGGATAATAAACCGATATTAACTAACACAACTGATTAATCAGCACAACTGGAGGATGTCACTTGTGTTATTTAATGTTTTGTAGACCGTGCATAGTGATATACTTGCGCAATAAGACCCAACAGGGTGCATTAATTTGCTCTCAATTTATTTTGATAATTATCCTCTACATGTTTCGAACAGGTTTACTGATCATCATCAGGAGGTACTATTCTGTATATACAGCACTTGGTATGTGTTCGTTTATGTTGGCTGGTTGTTAGCAGCTGCTGGCAGCTGCCAAAATAAACTCAGAAAAGTACCTCCTGATGATGAGCAATAAACCTGCCCGAAACATTAATTATCAAAATAAATTGAGAATAAAATAGTGCATCCTGTTGGTTCTTATTGCGCAAATTACTTGAGTTAGTTTCATCTTTAAATTTCGTAAATTTTGCGTCCATATCGGATGGAGCAACGTAAATTTACGAAAATGTACAATGTAAATACTTTCAACTTAAGCGTTATGAAAGAGAAGAAACTGGACTCGTTATTACGGAACTGAAATATATTTTATTGAACTACTGCTTAAAATGAATTTTGTTCTCTGAATTTTTTTATTGTATAGAAGTCTGAGCTACATTCGGCGATTATTTATTAAGAATGTCTTATATATAGAAGCATACTTACGCCTTGCACATACCAATCCGCAACTATGAAACACTGTGAAACTTCTAGAACTTTACAGGCAAGAATCTAATTCACATTTTTCTTTATGAAGGCAAATGCCAGTAAGCTAAGGCCTGTGCCTGTAGTGGATATTACAAAATAACTTCAATTGAAAAGTTTGACAATAACTTCAGGCACTTGACTACCAAAACAATCACGTATCCTAGTGGAAACAAACTCAGACACTTCACTACGAAGGAAACAGTGTGTCATACTGGTAGTAATTTCAGAGACACACTCTGAGATGTCATGGATCGAACTGGCAATAACCTCAGGCTCTTTACTGCCTAGATGGCCATTCACCCTATTTTTTGTCGAGTAAACCGATTTTTAAACCGGATCAGCAATTGGAATGGTGAAAGTGAAAAGTTTTATTTTATCTTGCACACAGAAGTAGCACAGATGGAAGAATTACAGTAGAGTCATTTGTTACGAGAAGTGAAATATTGTTACAGGAATGAAAGCGAGCGGAAGACAGGAGAGAAAAGTGAGAAGAAAAGAGATCTGATGAATTAGAAATAACTAGTGTTAGTGGATCACTACTTCTCGATTCCTATGGATCCTCTGAGACTTATAAGGCAGGACTGCAACCCGGAATGTAAGCTTATTACACAAAGAAAATTGAAATCGATCTTCACGAAAATGAAAAATGTTCACACACCACTCACAAGTATCGTATCTGTGTGCTTGTTTACTCCTCTGTGCTGAGGATACCAGCAGCAAACCTACAGCTGCTTACCACAATAGGCTACATGTGGACCCTCCCGTACGAAAACGACTAAAAACGTAAATTGAATTTGAAAGAGCCCACCTGCTTAGATAAAATAAATATACTAGAAACACTCAATATGGGTCTAACTGTGTCGCTAACAATAAACACGCAGAGACAGGTTCTACATCCTGCCGACTAAAAATCAGAGAATTTATAATTCCGAAAACATATTCCCATTTCTTCGTTCTATGATTCATCAGAACACTTACTTTAATAAATGGTATTTGTCCAATGAAGTTGAAATTTTAGTTTAGAAAGTCCAAAATCATAAATTTATATATTTCTGAATTTAAAAGCGAAGTATCGCAAGTGTGTCAGCGCCAAATAAACAACCACGAAGGTTCTACGGCCGCCCTTTCAGAAAGATTAAAGCGACAGTTTACAAGAAGCAAATATTTGTCTAAACGTTTCGGTAGGAAAATATATTTTGAGCAGTTTCATGACACTTGAGTCTGGCGGAGATATGATACACCAGTACTGGCGTAACGTAAACACTGTTTTTGCACGCGTGTGTGTCACGGGTCAGAGCAGTCGTGCACCAGTTCTGCCGTTTCATCTCTTGTCTGTCCAGGAAACTTCAGTGGGATATGTTATCGATATAAACTGCTAATCTATACGTAGAGCCACGGTATTTAATGAGGCAGGTTCTTGCACTTCTTAGTCACAATTGATTCTAAATCCTCTTCCATACAAAGTCTGGAATAGTTGTTACAGGCCACTACCTTCTTTACCGTTACATTTCCTCCTAGCACCACACAAAACCGCACGTTATAGTGCACAAAATACTTAGTATTTGGAGGGCTGTTTATGAGAGCATGTTGCAACCAACTTTGACGAATGAGAAAATTATGTATCATTATGTCCGTCTTATACTCGCTCAGCTAGTGACGAAGTTCTCGACCTCTTTTGCAGCCTAAAAAGCCGTAACCGTTCACATAAGAACACACAGTTGGCCTCCAACTACTGGCAAAGGCAGCCATTCCACACCGTCACATCATAATTTTTAAAGATCAGTTTTAACGTTATGCTGTAAAATGAGTTCCAGTCTCCAAACTGTTCTCTTCTCTTGGCGTTTACAGACTAAAGTCGTCAATACGCCAGTCTTTACATTTTAAACAGATTCGTTAAATATCAGCGATGAAGTGAATAAAAGTAACTGATACAGCGTCGCAGACAAGTAATAAAATTATGCATATAAGACGCTTCTGAATCCTGAAGAACCTTCGAATGTTGGCAGACATATAGTTTTACATGTATATTTATATACACTAACGAGACATTTTGTGGTGAAAATGTGTCTTACAAATAAGCAATTGTCTCTACTTCGAATTTACTGTTGAAATATAGCAACTATTCATGTCCTCTGTATATGTTTCTTTCTCCTAAACAATGACTTTGCTTGTCTTTTACTATTGCATTCAGACTACTGTCCTGACCTTTCTTTCCCAATACAGACATCCAAATATACAATGTATCAACCTCTTGTACGTACTACACCTGCCTAAAACCTGCAGCGGAGCAAGCAGAAATTCATTTTCTTGGAAGGATTCAAAGTTTCGAAAGCGTCTTTGGACAGTGAGTACTCTTTCTAATTATTGGGGATTTACCCCAACGATGAGGCTGAGTTTTGAATACCTACTACCACCTAAGACGGAGGGGTTTTAAGTTTACCTTGCCCCTAAATTAATTTACGGTCACGAAGTTCCCCGAGAACGGCAGGCTTTGAAGAATTAAAAATCCGTAAAATGCACCAAGACCGGCACCGAATAGTTAAAACATTCCACGTCGGTAGTTAACATAAAAATGATACTTCACATTAGGTAACTGAAATTAATCATGGAAAAGTATCTTAAAAGCACAAACTGCTGTAGCATAAAATTGGGTACTGATCGATTACTTTGTTGTTTATAGCAACACCATGACTGCAAGACCTACCTAAATGCACGGATTTTCCTTATTTCTGTATACCACTGAAATGTTATATCTCCGGGTCATCTAACAAAGTTTAATATGAAAAACGCCCTGTTTGTCATTCGGACTGGTTTTTTGGAGGCTTTAAATTTATTTTCTTCTAACTCTTTTTACCAGAATAATAACTTTATTACATTGTCAGGAAATATGTAATGTAATGGAAGGAAATTTGCAGTTGTATTTGTGGCTCTACATATTAAATATTCGATTAAATGTAGCAAAAATAAGACCGTACACCAAATAAAAAAAAGTTCACACATTTCTGAGTTTAAAGTAACAAAGGAAAAGTTATTAGAACATTCATAAATAGTATCTGTCGGCTGCACGTGTGTATGTGTATAACTCCTGGTTCATACTCTGCAGTTCTCGTGAACGAAATTCAGCAGACGACAGGTAAGGTAATCTTTATCGAGGTTTTCGCGGTTTCACTCAGTTCCTCTGTACCTATTCTGAAATATTACCTTTAAGTGTACAGCCCACTATGAAAGGTTCCCTCCAAATCCTCTCGAATTTAACTCTTCAAAGCAATCCTACTGCTTGACGCCAGAAGAAATATACGTCTCAAAAGTGCATTTAAATAACATGAGGGCGAATAAATCTGTTTCTGGTAAATTAAACTGCTTTGTGTGTGTGTGTGCGTGCGTGCGTGCGCACGCAAGCTAAATTATTTCGTCGACACTGGATGTAACATAGGCTTTCTGAAGACGCGGAAATGTTACAAGTTTTTGAGTAGACTGCAGTAAAACTTCGTAACTCTCAACGTTGCATTAAGTGTTAAAATTTAACACTAATCGTATAAAAAAATTATAAATGTTACTTTCGTAAGTGCCTTTTTCAACACAATATACTACGCACTATAGTTAAAGGACTCACAAATATTAGGCACCAGCTTCTGGGATTTGTGCATCCCTCTACTAGGAAATATATATATATATATATATTCATGAATATGAAAGGGTTAAATAATGGGTTATCCGTCCATCAGTGACTTGTTAATTGCTTAATTAATTACTTAAGTGTCAACAACAGTTGCACATTATACGTCATTTGACTGCTGTTTTGAAGTTTCAAATTTCGGTACCGAAAGCAATTATGCTGTTCAGTGGCATTTACTTTGTGTGTAAGTAAGTGGCCGTTTAACATACCAGCATGGCTTAAAGAATACGTCACACACACACACACACATAATTAGGTCTGTGGTACTAATCAAACATCTTCTGTTGTTTGAAAAGGTGGTCAATCATTCAGGAATAATGTCAGTGCGTCACTCATAATTACATTCCAGTAAGAATTCAAGAAGTCGTTCTCTGTTTTGGTGTGTTATGAACATGAAATATAAATTCAGATTTTTGGTTCGCATTAATGCCGGAGTTACAACAGATGACAGAAAGTGACTGTGCATGTTTGACTGGGTAGTATATATGTATAGGTGAAGTGTATATATGTATATATTTATATTTGTGAAGGAATAAATTCGGTATAGAAGTGATGGACTGCTTGACCCTTGAAGATGGACACGATACATTTTCCCGAAGCTTCGTTACGGAATTACCACCCTAAGCATCGTAAAATCCCAGACCAACGCAGATCCGCTACGCAAAACACTGAAGCGAACGTGGCCTGCGTGAAGATCGGCTTAGTGACGCTTAAATGTCTGTCCGTACCTTCCGTCCGTCCGATCGATCTGTCTGAAATTCGGTATAAGAGCTTCGAACCTAATACGGATGAATATTTGCGAGTTTTGTGTAAATTGGTGCAGGGAAAACTTTACTTTTCTTCTGGACGTAAAAAGCACCACATCGACGTGTGTACCGTCAAAGCGTCCGCCAGTTTTAAGTAAATCTGTCTACCGGTCACGAAGTACACCACATGCTGTCCTGTTGTAAGAGACACTGTTTTTATGCCAGGTACTAAATAGTTTTCCACTTCATTATTTAAATAAGCGTCAAGGCTTACACTCTTAAAGTCGCCCCGACTAAAGCATTAGATACATTACAGTTTGAATTTACTTAGGGTTTAACACAGGCAATACAATGAACTGGTATTGACACAGATTTTTCAACTCTAATACGTATTAATTTCGGTTTTCCATACGCCTAGCTTTGGAGCTGGATGTGTATTCAGCAGTGCCATAGCTCCAGTTTTTCCAGCTGCCTGACGTATTTTCGCACGGGTGCATCGATCGCGGAGTAATATAAATCCGTGCCAAGGTCCTTGAGCCAAGACCTAATGGTCTGCATTGGAAATTGGTAAAACTGGTGGAGCAGGCCAGAGAAGCCGAATGTCCTGAACGACTACGAATACATCTGATCGGAGTGAAGGCCTGCTATACAGGCTACATAGACCCAATATACACTTATTGATTTATAGAAAAACGAAATGCAAATATACAAACTTATTTTTATTTAACGCGAAATTTACTAAAAAAATTTAATCTTTACACTCACGGAATGTATATTGGTCACATTCCTTAACATTAATCAAACGTGCATATTACCTGCAGGTTTATGGTAAGAGTTCCACATGGTTGGCAGCGTACAGGACCAATATTTCTCCACGGAACATAAATCGATTGGTCAGTATATGGATGTCCACCATGTTTTCTATGCGGTGGAACCGAAAATTACAGTATTATTTAGATTAATTTCATGCTCAGTAATTACTCCGGCGGGCTGTCGCCAACTTCTCACTGCGGAGAACTGATTTCTATTCCGAGGTCAATCCGTGTGAGATATGTGGTGGAAAAAGTGGCAGTCTGACAGGTTTTTTTACTTGTACTTTGGTTTTCCCCTATCAGTGAAATTCCTTCAATGGTCTATATTCATCTTCATCTTAATACCGCTGTTACCTGCTGCACAGGTAGACAAAAGCTAGGAACATTCGAATAAAGAAAAGCCTTTCAAAAATCCTACGCTCAGACGCAGTTTAGAAGTCAGCACCACCTGGTGCTCTCACCATCAGTCAGCCGTATATTGTTGAACACGGTGAAGTAAGTTGTCGCATTAAACAGATTACCCAGGCGGTACCATTACTTACAAATTCAATTTATTAAAGGTATTAACAAATGCGTCCAGAAAATGGTTAAAAGAAAATGCGAAATCGGATTACCTAAACCCTTTTAGTGCTGTATACCATATATTTTAGAGCAATGAAGGGTGTTACGTGTAACACAAATGGGGCTGAAAAAGGCACACAAAATTTTAGTCTTTAAAGTAAAGGTCAAATACCATTTGAGGGGCCTCAACATAGATGTAATGATGAACATTAAAATTGATACGAATAGAATAGCGTGTAGCAGTGTGAATTGAATTCGTCCGATTCTGAATTACGGGCCGATGGTGGGCTCTTTTAAGTGCGCTTATGAATCCTTGCGTTCCACATGGGGAATTCCTTGGTTAAGTAAGAGGCCTTAAGTTGCTCAAAATCACTGTACTCCAAAGAGTAACCAGAACACAGTGATTACAGTCACATGTACCGATGGCTTTTCCTTCTCAGTTTAAAGCAGCGAGAATGTGAAACTGACTGATCGCTCGACTTAATGTAGAGAGTTGGTTAAGAATGCGTGGATTTGGTTCATTTACAGAAGACTTGAACTTTCAAGACTGTGTATGGTTGAGTGAAGGAATATTCTACTTAGTTAATAATAAATTGCAAGGAATGTGAAAGGAAGTGGCCTTGGTCTAATTTAAGGTACTGTACCTAGGTAGGTTGTGTGTGGGCCTGGTAGCTCAGTCGGTAAGAGACTGACTGTAGGCTGGACGGTCCGAGACCGGATCCCGGTGGGGACGAGATTTCCCGCCGGTCTAGACCGGCCCTAGGGCCCACCTAGCCTCCTGTACAATGGGTACTGGGTCTTTCCCGGGGGTAAAGTACGGCCGGGGCGTGCTGCTGACCACTCACCCCCTTCCAGCGCCGCGATCATGGAAGAGTAGAGCCATACCTCTACCAACCCTCTGAGTCACACCGGTCCTGTAATGGGAACAATTTACCATACCTCTGTAGGCTGTGGACCGGAATGGCTTAGTCGGTATAGCGACTTGCTACGGGCTGGACGGTCCGGGGATCGAATCCTGGTGGGGCCGAGATTTTCCGCACCTGTCCAGACTGGCCCTGAGGCCCACCCAGCCTCCTGTAAAATGGGTACCGGGTCTTTCCTGCGGGTAAAGAGCTGCCGGGGAATGACGCCAACCCCTCACCCCCTTCTAGTGCCGTAGTCAAGAAAGAGTAGAGCTATACCTCTACTTCCCCTATGGGCCGTATGGCCTATACAGAGCCTCAGTGCCTGCCCAAGGGTGCACTTTACCCTTACTTTTACCTAGGTAGGTTACTACATTGGTCAGGAGAGACTGACGAAACTTACAACACATCTCAGTAAGAATAGCTATTTTGTAAGCTAGGTTTATAACCCGGAACCTCCCGTCTACGAAACACAAGCGCTAACCACTTGACCGCAACATTCTATAGAACGCACGCAAATGTAGTTCCACGCACACTCTTGTCTTCCTTGGGTGACATTAGAGAACAAGTTTATAGCCGCGTTCGCAAAATTGCGAAAAGCAGCTATTAGCTTCGTCATATCTGTCCGTCCGTCTCTTCGTCTGCCAGCACGGAACAACTCTTCTCACCCTGGACGGATTTTTATGAAATTTGATATTTGAAAGTTTTTCGAAAGTCTGTCAAGAAATTTCCAGTTTCATTAAAATCGGACAGGAATAACGGATACTTTACACGAAGTACAATATTCGTTTTTTGACACACCTCGCTCATTTCTTCTTAGCATGAGAAATGTTGCAGAGGAAATCAAAACACACATTTTGTGTTCAATAACTCTTTTTTTCGAAAATCGTGCGTTTAAGAGACAATGTGGAAATATACTGTAGAACCAGACAGGTCAAAGATGACGATATTGTGCATGCGCATTGCATTTTGGATACCCAAAGCTAAAAATACATATTCAGAATATGTAATACTTATTGCTTTTCCACTGCAACAATGGTTGAAAGAACGCGCCTCAATATTACGTCTTACTTCATTGTCTGTCTTGTTACTTAGAATGCGACTCCAAAGAAATGTAGATGCTTTAATATCACGTGCTGCGACGGAACTTATGGAACCATTCCACGTATCAGCGTTAACGCAGGCTGCAAGCTGAGATGTACAGACAGCACACTCCCGTCGCAAGCACAAGCGTTACTTATCTGTGCGACTCGATCAGGGGAGCGGCAGACTCTTCTGCCTGGATGAGTGCTGGAAAGATTAAGTTACTCTGGCTTATATAGAAATTTCCAGACTCACTGACTGTCAGTACGTAACTGTAACTGTGTTCTTAGTCTGCCTTCTGAGTACTTTATGCTTTTACGCTTTAGGTTCAATAAGTTCTACAACTTATGAATGCATCGATTTAAAAAAATCTTCATATATCTTTTTGTTCTTGTGTTCATCTCGTATGTTCTGCATTCGTGTGACCTACTGCATGACTACTACACGCACAATTAAGCCAAAACGTCCCCAGCTATACATCAAACGTGTCTGAACACATGTTAAAAATGTATCGCAGGACGAAGCATTTCCTTGACAATTCACACTTATTTTTCCTTTCATTACTGGTTAATTTAAGTTTATCCCACGAGAATTTGGATACATGTTTAATAACTCTCCCTCGAATGTATTCATCACTAAGAGTTTACCACTATGAACACCATTTTTACACACCAAATTTCGTGTTAAATGCAATTTTAATGACGTTTTCCAATATTAAACCTGCTTTAAAAATTTTAACACTGCTGTCCCAATTTGTGAACATTCTGTCTATTTTAAATAATCCATGACTATGCATTAAGCTGATTAGATACCGTAACTAATTCTGGCTGTAATTTCATTGGCCACATCTCCGTCCAAAATAATTTATTTTGGGAAAAATCTGTCACTGTCTCGTCCAGCACTGCAGTGCTCAACATTTATGTCTAATTTACATACTCCGTATAGGACTCGGTAGCCGAGCGCGTATACTTGGAGGGGAAGTATCTTATCTCTTCTCTGTATTTATGCATGTGTGTAATGTTTATACCGGGTTGTGATAACTTTCTTAGTGTTACTCTTTGCTTTGTTTCCTTTTTCAGGATACGCCTCCCCGCTTTCTTTGCTTATATAAAAGAGAGAAAATAACTTGATCCAACGACATATAAAGACTCCAGAACTTTACAAATTTTTCGACACAGATTAATTTATAAAGATAAAGGCAGATATAGAGATTGTAATGAATGAATGCAGAGAATGGCAATGAATTTCCATCTTCAATATCAGGACCAGAAAGAACGGAAAGTGTAAAGAGTAATCAGATACACGCGACTGCGCTTTCGTCCCCAGAGAAAGTCCCTGGTGTGTATTGTATAGGAGTCCGGACGTGTACAACAAGAGACATGCACACACCAGTAGTAAGAATACTTCTACCGATGCTTGGGATCGAATCACGGCTTTTCATTCCGTCGACAATCACTTTAGTTACGGTCAACCATGATTATTCAATAACACTTCATCATTAAATGAACCACGTAATGCTGAATGAGAGACAATAGGCACCCTATGCACAGACAGTTACTTTCCTGAAAGGACGGCACAATTTGAATTCAGCCTACATGCGGTTTACTGTATACGTATTTGCCATGGGGTCCAGCGCACTTCCGAAACCCGTAACACTGGAACCTGAAGGGACGCAGCATGACAACCTCACTGCTTATGTTATCGGCCAGCAGTATTCTTTCGCCACTCTGGTCTCATTGCGAAATCATTCCCAGCATGGAAAACTCGGCGCGCGCTTCAAAAACGTTACTGCAATTTGTTATCCTTTAAAAATCGCTTTAAGTCCGAAATTGCTTAACTTAAACAGCATATTTCGGGATTTTCCGTACTGACACATAAAATAAATAAGGTAGGCCGAGGTCAGTTCCGAATTTCACGAACATAATATTTGTACGGAAAAAATCACAGAAACTCACGTTGTGGTAGATGACCACTGGAAACGAAGGACCATGCATATTCAGCGCACTTTATATTTAGCATTCTAAAATGCGAGTCTACCGTTTTATTGCCGCAGAACTTCATCGCGTTTCAGAAGTATTACTTTTGTCTTACAGGCATGAAATGCATTAAAATAACAAATATGTGGGGTCCTGTATCCTACGACATTATTCTGTTATTGCAAGGTTTATCTCCCAAATTTTGTTTCGAGACTGGCAATGAAAGTTTCAGAGCGAACTTAATTTTGGCTCTTTTGGGTCAACTGCAACCGCAATTTACACGATCGTCTAATCGAACACTATCCAGTACCTTCTATTTCCTCGTAGACCGTGCCTTATAAAATAAAATAATAAAAAGTAAATAGGAAGGTACCGACACATTATTGGTATAGTATCGATTCTACTATAACTGCAAGACGAACGTTTGACAACCAGACTGCCGGAACGCCGAACGAAGCGTTCCTTGTCTGTGTTGAAGAATTATCCAAACACATGCCAGGACGGACTGAAGAATACCAGCCAGAGAAGTCTTTTACGGGAAAAGAATTGAAACCACAAGGCGCAGAAATACTTCCAGTCCCAACAACGAGGTTTGTTCCATGATGAATACATTATACAGTAAAACCTGTCAAGTTGACCACCTTCATAAGGTGACCACCTGCTGATGTTGACCACATATCGGTAGAACCGGCAAAGTCCTATGTAGTTTGCATATAC
>Ga0123357_10004111_pt1 | contig 16958 bp, 14 predicted proteins | sample TergutEmb28metaG_FD_89873 | JGI IMG/M metagenome (GOLD analysis project Ga0123357, IMG submission 89873) | Embiratermes neotenicus P4 segment gut microbial communities from Petit-Saut dam, French Guiana - Emb289 P4 | ecosystem: Host-associated > Arthropoda: Insects > Digestive system > Gut ... | reverse complement strand
AGAACTGTTACAATGCAGGAGATGTTGAGGGCGACAGTGCCGGCGGCTTGGTCGGAAGCAACAACTTCAGCATCATACAAAACTGCTACAACACAGGTTCGGTCATAGGCACTGCCCTTAGCAGTTACAACTGTGTCGGCGGTGTATCTGGGATCAATTCCGATAATTCCACAGTCCAGAACTGTTACAACACGGGGTCTGTAAGTGGCAGCGGCGATATTGGCGGTGTGGTTGGGTTAAATAATGATACACCCGGCCCCGGAGTAGATGGCACGGTCTCGAACTGCTACAACACAGGTCTTGTCACTGGTGACGATGGTAGCAATGCCGGCGGCGTGGCCGGGAACAACTTTGGCGAAGTCTCCGACTGCTACAACACAGGTATGATCATTGGTGAAGATGGTAGCAATGCCGGCGGCGTGGCCGGGATTAACACCATTGGAACAATCTCCAGCTGTTACAGCACTGGTTCAGTCAATGGCGATAATAGTTATCTGGTCGGCGGCGTGATTGGGTATAATGAAACCTACGCTATGGTCTCCGACTGCTACTTCAACAGCGACAATTGCATAGATGGCACAGTCGGAATAGGCGTAGACGACTCCGGAACCGGAGAAGCAACTCCTCTGACCACAGCACAGATGATAGACCCGAATGTTCTGAGCACTGGAGGATCAATGGAACAACTGGGAGCAGCGTTCGACAAGAGGACCAAGGACGACAACTGCTGCTACTGCCCGGAACTCAAAGTGTTCAGCGGCACAACGGACCCAAGCATACCTCTCTTTGTGCAAGCGGCGTCGCAGGTGAGCGCAGAGGTGGAAAGGGTTACGCCCGATCTATCAGCCGCAACAGACCCGATCGATGAGGGTCAGACGCTGAACGATTCCAACCTTTCGGTAACGGCTACCGATCCTTCCAGAGGAATGGTCAACGGAACATTCGATTGGGATGACGGCAGCATAGCACCGCGTGTCTCCGACAGCGGTATAACGGAATACGGTTACACCTTCACGCCGTCATCGGAATTGTACCTTACAGCAACGGGAAAGACCACCGTCATCGTCAACCAGCCTGCCCCGCCCGCAAGCGAGTACTACATAACTGCGGTTTCCGATCAGAACTCGAACATAACTCCGGATGGAGTGGTCTCCGTGCAGAGAGGTGGCAGCCAAACATTCACATTCTCCGCGAACGACGGATACCACTTAGTGTCCGTGACCGTAGACGGGAAAGCCGCGGTCCAGGCTCTGACGGACGGAAGCTACACGTTCACGAACGTCATCGCGAACCACTTGATACAGGTGACAAGCGCCTCCGGACCCGGTCCGGCGGCCGCGACCCTTACGATAGATATCGACCCGCAGAACGGAGGTTCCGCCGAATACAGTTTCAACAACGGACAGACGTTCACACGGTACACCGGAACGGTAACAATCCCTGCGGGATCGAGTGTCGTCGTTAAAGCGGACCCCGCCGAGGGATACGGTTTCCAGAAGTGGGTCAACGGTTCTTCCGTCACTACCTCGCCCGAATTATCGTTAGGAACTCTTTCGAGCTGGGTACACCTGACCCTGTACTTCACATCAAGCGGTCAGGGCGGAGACGACCACGGCAACATCTGGTGGTGGATACTGGCGGCAATAGTCCTGCTGATCCTGATATGCCTGCTGCTGTGGTTCCTTCTGTTCTACAGAAGATACTACGACATTATCAAAGTAAGCGGCGACAATGTGAATATCATCGGAAAGGACAAGGCGCACAGGAAGAGCGAGTACAGGTTCTCTATAGACGGAGCATTCTCCGGAACGGTATCCTACCGCGTGGGAGAGGAAGGGCAATGGAAGGTACTCCTGCCGAACCCGAATGGAGAGTACGCCATACCCGCAAAGGACGTGGTTGACCATATAACGATCGAGTTGCGCTAATCATGTGCTCATTTCTGACACATTTCGAAACTCTTTTCAAACCCTTTCACTCTATTATGTGAGGCCACATTGATTGGGTACAGTGTATGATCCGGCCCCCGAGGGTTGAGAAAGTACACAGAGATTTCACGCAATCCCAATTGTTTTGAACCTGTATTCTAATGAATATCTATTGTCTCTGAAAAGTTCTTTTTCAGATACGATATATAAATAAGCAGATATGTACATTCACCCTGACACAGGAAGCTTCCAATGCCGATAAATATACCAGACGATCTGCCTGCCGGTGCGGCCCTAGAATCAGAGAACATCTTTGTTATGAGAGAGGGACGTGCGATAACTCAGGACATACGTCCGATGAAGATACTTATTCTGAACCTCATGCCAACAAAGATAGAGACAGAGATACAGATTCTCAGGCTCTTAAGCAACAGCCCGCTGCAAACCGATATCTCCTTCCTGCAAATGGTCACTCATGAATCTAAAAATGTGTCTCAGGAGTACTTGGATAAATTCTACTACACGTTCGATGAGATCAAAGATAGAAAGTTCGATGGGATGATAATAACCGGCGCTCCGGTCGAGAACATCGAATTCAAGGATGTAGACTATTGGAATGAGCTCTGCGAAATGATGGAATGGTCCCTGACAAATGTGACCTCGACCATACACATATGCTGGGGGGCGCAGGCCGGCCTGCATTATCATTACTGCATCCCAAAGTATCCTCTCAGCGAAAAGATGTCCGGCATATTCCGCTGCACTCTGAATGTTAAGGATGAACCTCTTACCAGAGGGTTCGACGACGTTTTCAATATGCCGCACTCAAGGCATACAGAGGTCCGTGCTTCAGACATAAATCCCAATCCCCGTTTGCACATAATCGCAGAATCGAAAGCTGCAGGAGTATGCATACTTACCTCAGAAAAAGCCGGACAAGTATTCGTGACCGGTCATTTTGAATACGACGCAGGAACACTGGCATATGAGTACGACAGGGACTTGAACAAAGGCCTCAATCCTCACATTCCGGACAATTACTTCCCCAACAATGATCCGCAAAACGATCCAGTCGTCGATTGGAGGGCGCATGCCACCATGCTTTTCACCAACTGGCTGAACTACTATGTCTATCAGCTCACTCCATATGACATAAACAGCGTCGGGAAGAGCGAGTGAGATGAATCCGGTTAAGACAGACGATGCTCCGCTACCGTCCGGACCGTATTCTCAGGCAGTGCTGTCGGGGAATACAGTGTACGTCTCCGGACAGATCCCAATCGAACCGGTAAGCGGAAAGATATTAGATTCTACAGAGGGGCAGATAAGAACGGCAATTGGTAATCTTATCTCAATTCTTTCTGCTGCCGGGGTTGGGAAAGACCATATCATGAGGGTAACAGTTTATCTCACTGACATGAATGATTTTGCGCTGATGAATTTGATATATGCAGAAACATTCATCGCCCCATATCCTGCAAGGACATGCATAGAGGTCAGTTCTCTGCCGAAGGGCGTAAAGATAATGATCGATGCGATAGGAGAGATATCTGAGATCAGAAGGTAATAAGATCTAAGTCGATCAGTTCGTCTGAATAATTTAATATCCGATAAACAATAGTCATAAGTTCCCCCGCCCTCCTGAAGGGGGGGGGGGCGGAGGGAAAAAAATGGACAAAATGAAAACTTCCGGAATTGTCGGAATAATCGCTTTTATTGTGGGCTTGCTTGGATTTTTTATGAGTTGGACAGACCTCTATGTCTTTGGCATTAAGGTCGCATCCATGACTGGGTTTGACCTCATCGAAGGCCTTAACAAAGCAACAATGATCCTTTTGTTGTTAATATGTGGGCTTTTGGCGTCTGGGGTCAGCTTCGCTAAATGTAGCATCGGGCTGAGGATTGCCTTTGTTGTTTTGGGGCTCGCCGTCATATTATTCAGCATAAGTGCCATGAACGATGTTACATCATATACGAATGTGCCAATTTTGGGAAAAAACGGAACAATGACAGGGGTAGGCCTATACCTGGAACTCTTTGCGGGCATAATCCTGATTGGTGCCGCAGCATGTCGCCGGACAAAAGACACTCAAAATGAGACGACAGTCGAACGTGAGTCGAAGCGTGAAAATATCACGCCGGTTGTGACAAGTTCAAATTCCAAACAGGAACCTAAAGCTGAACAAATGCCGCATGAAACTCAGCGTGCTGAAGCAGTCTCATATTGCCGAAAGTGCGGAGAGGCGGTTTACGATACCAACTCGAAGTTCTGCAATGTGTGCGGGTCTGAGTTGTATGAGAAGGCGCCGGAGACAGTACAAACAGGGGCAGACGATTGAAACATTGCCTGTGAACGCACCCCAGTTACATTGGCCTCTGTGCTTGTAACGGAATCAACTGCTAATGCACAGCAAGGCCAAGGATGTGCCCAACAATTAAGGCTGGCACGTAGCCGCACCAGCCATTTTCATTTTTCAAAGTGAACAACAGAGGGTCACTGATCAGTTATATTCGGATTGATCAATTTTCCAAGCAAAGCGTCTCTGACGAACTGGTTGTATTCCGACAGGTTGGGGCGCGTGTCTTTGATCTCACTTACGGAGGAAAGGACATGTCCGAACACTTCTTTGAATATCTTGCACGAGTCCCCTCCATTCTTATCGATCCCAGTTTCGTAGTAGGCGTCTACACTGCACCCGCCGTTGCAGTATTCATAGATGCTGCATTCTTTCATGCATTTGTTCCTTCTTTCGACGGTCCCGGTAATGATCTTCTTGAATCCCTCAGTACGGAATGCGTCAGATATCTTATCCAAAGTCAGAAGATTTCCGAGCATGAATTCCGAAGGGCAGCCCTTACCGCACGGATAGAGGTCTCCGTTCGGGTAAACGCATATCCATTTTGTCAGGCAGGAGCTGTGCGCGCAGTCCGACTCCTGTCTATCTCCGAGAGCGTTCAGGATGTAAAGGTAGTGGGGGATGAGGGGCACCTGCGCTTCTTTATCGTGAAGCCAGGCATCAAAACACTCGATGCTTGAACTGATGTATCTATCAGCATCCGGGACAAGACCCCCGCATGCGGCGCATCCGGCCGGTATGACCGGAATGAAAGAGACTGCGGTCTTGTTTGACCTGAAACTTTCGTAGATCTCTTTCTGTTTGGATGCGGTCTCCGATGATATTGTTGAGCTTACGGAGAATATTCGTTCTTTATTGCTCAGGTAATCTATCTTTTCCTTCACAGTGTCGCTCATCTCTCTGAGGACATCATTGTGCGGACCTTCGAAAGATACCCCGATGTTCACCATCTTCGACCTGCAAAGATCGATGAACCTTCTGTTCAGCATGGTCCCGTTAGTTTGAATTGTATTGCCTATTCTGTGGGAGTCCTTTCCGAAATATTTTTCTTGGAGTTCGAATGCTTTTTTGTAGAAATCGAACGGCATGAGCAACGGCTCTCCCCCATGCCATATGAACCATGCGGATTCGTATTCTTCAGACAGAATCATGAACAATCTGTCCAGAATATCAATGCTCATTTTTTCGGAAGACCTTTCTTCCGGCGCATGGTAGCAGTGCCTGCAATTGATGTTGCATTCAAGTGTCGGTTTTATTATAACAGATATGAAAGGCCTCATGATCCAATCTGACTCAGAACGGCCAATATGTCCACACGCCGTAGAATCCGTTTGTTATGTAACAGCAGAATGCACAGCACACTATAACGCAGCCCACCATCCCTACATACCACCAGCTGGAGGAACAGCATCCTTTTTTGTTGCAGCATGAATAGGTACAATCTGTGCTGCCTCCGTGCTCCGCCTCATCAACACGTTTTGAGTAATCATTGGGTTCTTTGGCATGCATAGCGATCGCCGTGAACGCTGCCGGAGACTGGCTCATATACAGCTCTGTCAGGCTATCGATTGTTTCTGCATCGAGGGACATCATTTCACCTTTCTATCCTGCTGGATAGGTACAGTCGGCGTACTTCTTAAGAATATTTAATTGTGTGGTCTTGAAATTTAAGAAATATCTTTTGGTTCCGCGAAATTGTCACAAGGACAGGTCACAGGCTTCCGAATATCTCATCCAACAGATACATGCAGCCGCTGATCCCGAATATTGGCCTCGGTATGAAGTTGATGTTCGCCAGGCTTGGCATAGCGATATCCACTCCTTTTCTGCAACTACCGATCATGGTCTGGGTCTCTGCGGTATGTCCATCCGCGAACAGGAAGTCCACGATCTGGGCGGGGTCCGAATTCCAAGTTTCTTTTAGCCCTGCACCGTCGAGAAATCCCACGAGAGACGAGACCATGCCGTTATCATAACCAGGGTCAGCGGATATACTCATAGGCAGCATGCAGAGATATTCGTACAGCCATTTTGTGAGCGGATATGCCACCGAACTGTCGGCCATGACAGTGAACCTGGAATACTTCACGCGTCTTGAGAGGAACGAGCCTTTCATCCACTTGAATGTGCGTTCTTTTGCCTCACGGATGCGGGCGTTGATCTTAGAGGCATCGACACCCATGATATTTCCGATGTTCTCAGCCCAGTATTTCACGGCATCAAATCCGACAGGCGCTCCAGCATCGGAGAATATTGTCGGTATCCCATACTTGCTCTCATAATGGGCGGATGTCCTCTTGCAATATTCTGGACATACGCACACATTATATTCTGCTGCAGTAGACCTTTCCAGATCTGCGGAACTGCATCCGGCTCCGGGAGAGGAGATGACGGTTATCCCCATATCGTTCAGTATCGATGTCAGATTGGCAAGGGCATCCTTCCAGTCCTTGCTTGAGATCGGCAGCCCTAGAATGTTGACGCTTTTAGGTATGGTATCTTTCTTCTTCGGCGATTTCCATTCGATTATCGATCTTATCGTGTGATCGTAGCTTGACGGGAACGGCTGAGATATCAGGGATTCGGTAACAGCCATAGCACGACCCTTATACCCGCACCTTTCTATTGCGTCAGTGATGTTGTCTCCGATCAATGCCGCGCCGGGTGAACTTATGAACACGCTGAAAAGATCATCTGCGCCGCATATGATCGGGATGCATTCAACCAGTTTCTTGTCGGAGCCATTGATGTAGCTGTCCTCATCTATGAACGTACAGGGAATTCTTGGATTGCCGAAGAAGTACTGCTGTGAATATTTCTTAAAGTCCGCAGGTTCGGCGCGCGGATAGCAACGGGCCGTCATGAGGGCATGATAGCTCCTGCATCCTCCAGGTCCGTGCAGAACAGCCCTGCCGTCGCTGAAACTCTCCGCGGCCATAAGCGCTCCGGTGAAGCCGTCCATGCATATTCGGTTGATGGACATCAGATGTTCCTCCATCCCTCTGTTTTCGGAACACGCATCATGTCCCCGAGTTTCTGCGCGTAATCCAGCATGCTGTTCATGCCGGTCCCGGGGCGGGAGTAAGTTGTGCAGTAAATATTTTCGATCTCCATCTGTGCGCTGTCAGATAGAACTATGTCTGGATCGTATTCTTTGATATCGGACAGTATGTCGCCGAGAGAGTATACAGGTTTGAAGTTGATACCGCTTGACCTGTATCTTGATTCCGAGAGCCCTTCATTCTCTTTCCGCTGATGTGCAACACCCAGGTCCACAACAGCTATCTCCATTCCGAGGTCCAAGATAAGTTCGATCAGCCAATCTATGTCCAAAGTGTATTTGCACTCTATGAGAACCTTCTTTCCTTTAAGTCTGGGTTTGATCTTTCTTATCTCAGAGAGGTATCTGTTCTCTTCTTCTGCGGCGATCTTCGCTGCCTTCTCCTCAATTCCGAACTCCTTTCCGATCTTCTCAGCGAATCTCTTGTATTCTGTCATCCCGACAGGCAGAGGTTCTGTGTCTATGGGTACACCAAGTTTTTCATTGACCAGTTTTGCGATCTTCAAAGAACCGCTGTCGTTCTCGACGATGTAATTCATTCTTCCCAAGCGGAATTTCCGTATCTCGTCCATTGAGGACTCATACATGAATCTGCAATTCACTTTGATGCCGTACGGACTGAAAAGTTCGAAGACCTTTTCGTCCTTGTTTTCGTCGCGCCTGAAGAAATATCTTTCAGCAAGGATATTGACGGTGTCGTTCCTTGGCTTGACCGAATCATCTACCATATCCAGAAGCGCATCGGCCGATTCTAAGAACCCATCGTTCCAATCCCCGGTGACGTTACCGTCCGCTTCCACTACCCTGAAATATATATCGGGGTGTTCAAGACATATCGCGTTAACAACATCGATGGTATTGTCGCCTATTATCCCCGGTATGCACGATGTCACGATGAATATGTTCTTCTGCCCTTCCATAACGACATCTCTTAGTTTCTCTTCCAAAAGGCCGGCCCCGCCGAAAACGGAGACTGTGTCGTCGATATCCGTCGATACGATCCTCATTGACTGAAGATTGCCCATCCTGCCGCTTCCTCTGATTATCTCGGAGATATTCTTCAGTGAAGACATTATGTGGGCGCAGCTGCGGGGGCCATGCACAATGACAACCGAATCCGTTACAGAAGAACAACCGTAGACCGCTCCGGCTGTTGCGCACGATACCAAGATGTTCCCCTCGGTCGTGACCTTGCCCTTAGGGGTCCTCGCACACGCTCTACATGATATGCCGGTATCGATAGTATCAATTCGCCGGTCCTTGGACACGGCGTCTCCCTTTGCGAACTGGTTTAGCTGGGCATCGTTGAGGGGTTTTGAATCAAATGGTTTGGATCTTCCGTCCATTATGCTGAGTATGTCGTCAGATATCTTCCCTAGTTCCTTTGCGACATCTGAATCGGGGAACATCTCCATAACGGTCTTCCCCGCTGCTTCGGCTTCCGCAAAAAGTTTGCTTCTGGGTATGCGCGCAACGATTGGCAGATCAACTGCATCCGCAAATCTTTTTACCGTCTCGTATTCATTCTCTATCCCGCGGCAGTTGAGGATTATTCCCGCCACCCTAGGGGTCCCTTTGTCGAAATTCTTTATTCCCCTGAGGATGTTGTTTGCCGCATAGACGGACATGAACTCCCCTGAGGTAACGAGATACACTCCGTCCGCGTATTCGTTCCTAAGCGGGACGGCAAACCCTCCGCACACGACGTCCCCCAGAACATCGTATATCTTAACATCAAAATCCATATCATCCAGTCCAAGCCTCTTAAGAGTCTCGAACGTACTGAGTATCCCTCTTCCAGCGCAGCCGATCCCCGGTTCTGGACCCCCAGCCTCCACGCATTTTATTCCCTTGACGCCGTCAAGTACGATATCTCCCAGCTTTCTGTCGTATGGAGGGGTGCTGCGGATGTAACTGAGGACCGTCTGCTGCTCCCTGCCTTGGATCAATGCTCTTGTTGAATCATGTTTTGGGTCACAGCCTATCTGAATGACCTTCTTTCCCTTGTCGGCTAGAGAATATGAGATGTTAGCCGACGAAGTGGATTTTCCTATCCCTCCTTTTCCGTAGATGGCGATCTGTATCATTATGTTCCCCTGTGCGTTGTTGTTTCCCATTATCGGCCATTTTGTGCAGAAAGGATGGATATCCGTGTTGCCGTTTGTATCTTTTCTGGAATTGGTCTTTGGATATATAATCCAACCAAAAATCAATGTCTGAATATAAATATGTTTTTAACTAAAACCGCATGTCAAAAAACTCATTTGGGGATATTCTAGCAGCTTCCCGTTGGGGGCATTATTTTATTTACGAACCATTCAATAGTGCCTGCGTACAACATGTTCGGATATACTGTGCCTCTTTACACTAAAATGTCTCCGTCAGACCTCTCCGCTTACAGAAGGTACTATTGCGAAACATGCCACCAGCTAAGGTCAGAGTATGGGATAGTATCTACATCCGCAGTTAACTATGATATGACCTTCAACACAATAATAATGAACTCTTTTCTCAACGATGTTCCGTATTTCAAGGGAACCGACTCGGTGATATGCGTTCTCAGTAAACCGAAAGCGGATTCGGATATCTTCAGGAAGATGGCAGCTTATACGATACTTCTGACAAAATGGGAACTCATAGACGACAAATTCGATAAACCATCCATCAGGAGCAACGCTGCGGCTCTGGTCCTCGGGCGTGCGATATCAAAAGCAGAAAGATCGTACCCCGAATACGATGAGGCCGTCGGTAAAGGGTTTGAAGAACTCAGAAGAATGGAGGCTTCAGAGTGCACGGATGCTCTGCTTATGGGTGAAACATTTGGAAGATCGTTATCCTTTGCCTTAAAAGATATTGCGGGAGAGAAAGCCGGAAACGACATGGAAGATCTCTTCACGCACCTTAGCGCTTCCGTTTACATCATGGATGCGGTAGATGACCTCGACCAAGATTACATGGACGGGACCTACAATCCCCTCATCGTCAAAGAGAGGATGTTCGTGAATAAGAAACGCTTCGTTGAAGAAAATCTATATGAACTCTCGGATATGCTGAACGGGGCCATCGGAAATCTTCAAAGATCGTATTCCGTCGTCAGAAAACAAATGGAATTTGACGTGGGAGTGTCCGACAATATTGTTTACTACGGGATAGCAGATTCAGCGAGGAAGGTCCTGACAGGTTCAAGCCAGGCTAAGGCAAGCATAAAGAACGCTCTTGACGGCCGCAAGAAAAGAAATGTCTCATACTGATCTTCTTCCAGACGGATCATAATAAGAACATACGCTCAGGATGTAGGTCTCCTCGCCTGTCAGCGCACATATGGTGTTGCCGTTTGATATCACAAGGCTATTACAGTTCTCGCAGGAGCCCGGCCTGTACCGTTCGCATGAGCCGTTGCTTTTTGTAGGTATGCCTTGAGGTAAACATACCCAACTGTCCCCGGAATGGATGCAGAACCTGCATGTCTGGCACTTTTGATAGCTATCGTTCGTCATAGGTCACAGCCTCGCGATATCTGTGCGGTCTATCTTCAGGACATGATATGTCCTTACTTCTTCTCTCCTCTTCGCGCACGGAAGATCGATGTCCGCGATAAGTTTGTAATTGCATTTTTCTAGACACCTTCTCGATCCATAATTCTCAGAGTCACATCTGGCCTGTATCCACCTATAATCCGTGTTTCTGAAAATGAATTCGGTGACAGCTTTTACAGCTTCGGTCATGTACCCTTTGCCCCAGTATTCCTTCGCGAGGCAATATCCTATCTCGCAGTACTTCTCATCAGGAAAATCCTGCACTGCGGTTATACTGCCTATCGGTTCGTGATCCTTTCTCAGCGTAATGCACCAATCCATGGTCCCAAGTTCGTATGAGCGTATCCAAATACCGATCACCCTTTCGGATTCTTCTTTGGAACTGTGTGTCTCCCACGTGAGGAATTCCGTCACGTCGTCATCGGACATCCAATTATCATACGCTTTCGCCGCATCTGTCATAACAAACTGCCTAAGGTAAAGGCGAGGAGTTCTTATGGGAAATGTCCTGATGATCTCAATCACCGCCCCGAACATCGATACAAAGCGACCTCATGATATCCAAGGCTTTCTGATGAAGTTCCAGGTCATAGCTCGCGACGCACTTCGGATCCACTGTCACCTTTGAATCAGGGTATGCGGTCTTCAATATGATGGCGTTCGCCATTACGCATATGTTCGTGGCCACACCGCACAACTCGATAGCATCGAAGCCGCTGAGCAGTTCTATGAGATCAAGGCTTCCGAAAGTCCCCTTCTCTATGGTTCTTCCTCTGCATTGATAGTCTGCCACCTCTCCGTGAATGTTCCACCCCAGAGTTCCCTTTATGCAGTGTTCTATGGGGATGTGGACGCCTTCATCTGTTTTGAGATAATTGCTGTCATGCGTATCCATTGTAAAGAACACGCTTTCTTTTCTCTCAAGATACTCTTTGATCTTAAAGACTATGTTTTTTTCGATCGCTTCGGCACACGAAGATCCCAGACTGCCCGTTACAAAATCAGTCTGATAATCAACGACGACCAACGCGCGCGGCATAGAAATGGATATGGTCGGTTTCTATCTAAAGGTTGTGAAACAACAGAGTTCAGGTGGTTTTCCCCTGCAGATCCTAAAAGAAATCAGCTGCGGGCCAGTTCTCTTTCGTAATTGAATTCTTTTATGATGATCCTGAGAACAAAGAAACTCCATACGATGACAAAGGATGACGCTATCACTTCTGAAAGGGTCACTCCCCACCAGATGTATGTAAGGCCGGTTGTCAATATCATTGCCAGATAACAAATGGGGATCATAAGGAAATTCCTGAAGATCGTCGATGTCAAAGATTTCAGACCCATGCCGAGGGATTGGAACAGGGACTCCGCCACTGTACCCATCGCCATGAACGGAAGCATAAGGGCCGCAATTCTCAGGAATTGAGCCATCCCTCCCCTGAGGTACTCCGTGGCCGGATCATAAGTGAAAAGATAGACCATCTGAGGCGCAAGAATGACGGTTGCCGCACATATCACTATCATTGATAGTATGGATATCTTCAGTGCATACGTGTATGCGATCTTGACCTTATCAAAGCGTCTCGCTCCGAAAGCGGCCGCACATACCGGCACAATACCGATCGAGATGCCCATCATTGGTATCGTCAGAACGCTCAATATCCTCCAGTCCGATGAATAGACGGCAACCCCGCTGTCCCCGCCTGCTTTCAGAAGCAACAGGTTCATGAACACCGACACAACGGATATTATGACCATCTGGAATGATGCGGGTATGCCGACCCTGAAAATATCTTTTATGATGGATACGTCGAATTTAAAGCCTTTGAATCTGAACTTCAGATACAGATTCTTCTTTACGAAGTACCAGTACAGCATCACCGTCATGGATATGCTCTCTGCTATGACCGTTGCCGCTGCAGCACCCATCATCCCCCATCCCAGACCATAGCCGTATATGAAAAATGGATCGATTATCAGATTTATGATGGCAGCCATGACCAGAACATACATCGATCGTTTTGCCGCGCCTTCGGACCTCAGCGCGTTCGAAAGGACACCGGTCATCATGAAAACAAATGAGAATATCACTATCGGCAATGCGAACTCTATGCAATATTGAATAGTGGCTTCAGATGCGCCTGATCCGATCACTCGCAGGATGGGTTCTAAGAACAAAAGGATCACCAATGTCGTTACCGCGCCCCCGATCAAAGCGATGACCATGGCGTGTGCGGCTGTCCGATCGGCTTCTGCTTTGTTCCCAGCACCGACTCTTTTGGATATAGCGGATGCCGCCCCTATGCCTATCCCTGTGCTCACCCCGAGTATGGTGAAGAATAACGGGAAAAATATACCGACCGCCGCAAGGGCGTCGGTCCCCAATCCGGATACCCACATGGCGTCTATCAAGCTCTGGGCGGACTGTGCCACAAGCGCAACGGTGGTTGGGATAGCGATTGCAAGTATCGCCTTTTTGGGGTCGCCCAATAAAGTCTCGACATCTTTGGTTTTCTCGCCATCTTCCGTTGCATCCACATTTCTATCTACCAAATAATACTATTTTATCTTTTCACTGAGACACGGGGGCGCTGTACATCCCAAAATTCCACCCAAATTCAAATATTAAACCGCCCTACCCAACTGCGGGATAATATGGAAAAGATCAGGTCATTCATCTCGATTGACATACCAAAGACGCCTGCTGTAAGAAATGCTCAGAAAAGTCTGAGAGAGATAGGAGGCATCAATGTTCCAGATGATGTTCATTTGACCCTGAGATTCATGGACGATGTTGAGGCAAAGAAGCTCAAAGAACTCTCGGAACAGATGAGATCGTTGGAAAAATATCAATGTTTCAACGTTTCCATGAAAGGGTTGGGAGCGTTTCCGAACGCAAAGGATCCCCGCATAGTATGGATAGGTGCCGAGTTAGGAGAACCGTTCAAAGACATCTTATCGGAACTTGATGGGATACTGGAAACATCATCTATATTTTATGATAATAAGCCGTTCAAAGCGCACATTACGGTCGGAAGAGTAAAAACGACATCAAAAGAACTTATTGCTCTTCTCAATAAAGAAAAAAGTACGGAGGTCGAATCATTTACATGCTCGAAGATCTTCCTCATGGGCAGCAAACTTACATCGAACGGCCCCGTGCATTCCGTGATCGATACATTCCGCCTTAACAATTCCAAATGACGCATTTATTGCCAAACAAGGTTCGATCAAGGTTTTAAAAAAGAGATATTCGGTGGCAGACCACCGAATAAATTGTTTAGTCGGTTTCTTTGATTTTTCATTTATTGTTTTTCTTTCTTTCGCGCAGGTATGAGAATCCGCCGAGAATTGCAACTATTATCACCGGCACGACCCATCCCCACGTCTGACCGATCAGGACATAGGCAACTATCAATCCGATTATTCCTATGATCCCGAATCTTCTCAGGATAGCTCCGCCGCCCAAGAGCAGCATGAATATCACCAAAATTATGAACAATACGATGGCACTTATTGCTCCTGACGTCAAGTGAACTATCGGGCTTTTCAAATCGTTTGTACCAATCACGTCATTTACAACAGGCGCTATGAAAAAGCTAATGATTATTGGTATGATCACAACCAAAATAATGGTCATTACCAACCCACCCAGCAGCGAAACTATTGGGTTTTTCTTTTTATTCTCCTTATTCTCCGTCATCATTATTCCTCAAATATATTTATTGGGTGTATCGTTTTTAACATTATCATCTTTTCTTCGAAAAGTGAAACGCCTTGAAGTACAGGCCGATCGCAACCATCATCACAATAGATAAGAAAAGCGGGAACCATCCAATATTATTGAACGGCAGCATACTCAATGGTTCTAAGTTCATCCCGTAATAACTGAATACCATCGTCGGTATTGTCAGTATAAGCGTGATGACAGTCAGTGCCTTCATTATCGTGTTCAGGTTGTTCGATACGATGGAGGCGTAAGCATCCATCGTTCCTGAAAGAATATCTGTGAATATGGTGCTCATTTCTATTGCCTGGCGCACCTCTATAAGAACATCGCCGAGCATTTCCGAGTCATCTTCATTTATTTTGAACGTTTTTATCCTGGTGACCTTTTCCAGCGTCACCAGATTCGCTTTTAATGATGTAGAGAAGAACACGAGCGACTTCTGCAAGCCCAGAAGCTCCACTACCTCTCTGTTCCTCTGCGACTTGTACAGTCTTTCTTCGATATCGCCCGCCATCCTGTTGATATGCCTAAGATATTCTATGTACTGGTCGGCAACGCCGTATATCAGCATAAGCATGAACTCTGCCGTATCCATCGTGCTCAGTTTCTTCGGAGGGCTATTCTCGAACTTAGAGATCACTGCGCTCTCTTTGATGCAAACCGTTATTATGCGGGTCCCAACAAATATAATGCCCATCGGAGTCGTTGAGTACTCTTTGCAGCAAGAATCCACTATCGGGACATCTATTGTTATAAGGGTGCTGCCCTCATCTGTTGTATAGACGTAGGATACTTCCTCCTCATCCAATGCTGCGCGTATGAGGTCCTGTTCCACTCCGACGGACTTAGCAATATCGGATATTTCTGTCTCATCCGGATCCACCATGTTGATCCAGCAGTTCTCTTCGACCTGCTCGATACGCTGCATCTTTCCGCCAATGGTCTTCCAGATCGAGATCATTTTTCACTTCCGACGAATACTGTAACCCAGACGAATATAAACGCTTGACGATTACAGATGTTGTTCCGACACGTATTCCGCCCCTATGAGCGGATCGTCCTCTTTCTTTTCCTTTGACAGTATGACCATGAACAGAGCCGCTATGGCCATGACGAACATCAGCACCCACACAACGCTGAAATTCTCAAGCGTATATGATGTTCCTATTACCTGATCCGCTATGGCGGCACACACAGCCGCTCCGAGGAAAACGAAGACGCCCATTGCGGAGACGGACGTTCCGGAAATAGCTGTAGGATACCACTCCTTGACCTGAGTGTATGAGAGGGTCATGAACCCCGCGGAGAACCCGAAGATGAAACATATTGTCATCCAGAACCAATAGTTGTCGAGACTTCCCGCAAATACCCATATGACCCCCCAGACAGCGACAAAGACAAGAGTTCCCCAGATCATTGCGGTACGCTTGGATCGGATCACGCCTCTGCCTGTAAGCACGCCCGCCAGGACGGTGCTCAGTATCTTTCCCACGCCGAGCATGGTGACCAGCCAAGCCGCGCTGGCCGTGAATCCGTATACATCTTTGAAGTAGGTGTTCGCCCACGTCCCCTGAAACACCATTATCGACCCGTATATCAGAAAATATGCTATCGCCAAGGTCCAGAATTTCCTTCCTCCCGATGCAACGATGATCAGGCTTCTGATCACAGGCATCTTGGAATCAGTGGCGTCCGTGATCGGCGTCCCGTTTTCTTGATTTTCAATCTCTTCTATAGCCGGAAGACCCTTTTTGTGCGGGTGATCCCTTACGAATACTATACACAGCAGCGCCAATATCAGCGTCACCGCCCCGAGGATCAGGAATACCCCTCTCCAACCCACCGCATCCTTCATCATCTCAAGCGGCGCCGTTGCCGCTATTGCTCCCACATTGCCGACGGCGACCACTATCCCCGTAAGCTGCGGAAAGTCTGTTTTCTTGAACCAGACCGAGATTATCTTAATGAGCTGGATGTAGATAACTCCCATACCAACGGTTATCAGCAGTATCCCGAGGACCACCTCCCAGAACTCGGTTCCGAAACAAGTGATGAACGATCCGACCGCGGCGACCGACATGAAGGCGAAAGTGACCTTTCTGGGGCCGACATGGTCTGCGAGCAGTCCGCTTGGGATCTGCATAGCGGCATATATCAGGAAATAGATCGAACTGATCAGCCCGATGGAACCTCCGAGATCATCGACGATGTCCCTGCTGACTATGCCTCCGGATATTCTTTGGAAAACAACAAAGAAGTACGCAGCTGTCAATACGATCAAAATTATCCAGCGGTATCGGTAGAGTGTCTTCTTAAGGTCTTCAGGAGTTCTCAGTTGTTCACCTCTTT
>Ga0123357_10004109_pt1 | contig 16960 bp, 6 predicted proteins | sample TergutEmb28metaG_FD_89873 | JGI IMG/M metagenome (GOLD analysis project Ga0123357, IMG submission 89873) | Embiratermes neotenicus P4 segment gut microbial communities from Petit-Saut dam, French Guiana - Emb289 P4 | ecosystem: Host-associated > Arthropoda: Insects > Digestive system > Gut ... | reverse complement strand
TGTAGTTGTACTAAAATAAGTCAATAAATATACTTATATTGACACAGTTGTGTTAGACTACAATCCAACCAAAGCTCATTCACACACAACGGGGATGACACACCTCTTAGAATACTGTAGTGCATTCGTACTGTGCAGCCAGACCAGTGTGTACTAACAAAACCGAAGAAACAACAACGTTAATAACTAAGTCACCCACAGGACACGATTTTCAGCTATTCTCATGTTAATCACATATCTCCTAATGTCAAAATTAATGTTACCTCGCTCACTAGCGAAAGATATGAAGCAATTCCTCGCCATATGCGGCGTTACTTTCTTGATGATCACAACGGATGGTAAGAACGCAGTGGTAAGACGAAGACCTTATTGGAATCGAGGTCAGAGTCAACGAGCACCGCAGTCTTTCTAAGTTACTGTTTACACTGTAAGGCAACATATTGATGCAGTCGGCTGTGCCGATAAGTCACATGTTACAGGTAATTGCGTAATCAAATTGATAGGCATTATGGAAGAGTTTTCGCGCGATACCTTGACAATGGTCACTGAAGTCGCGCAATATCCAGCACATGTATAAGAAAGTTCGCGTTGTACAAACAACGTTCACCTGCTCATCAATCGGATTATGGTCAGTTTACGTTAACGAATCACGTGTAATAGCAGGGCCGACTATACTCTTGGAGTAGAAAACTGATTTCATATTCCATTAATGTCTTGCCCCGACAAATGTAAATCTATTAGCGCGGAAGGCACTGCATGAATAAAAGCCGTAAGGCAAAACGAAATTCTGCGATAAAAAAATGGGACAGAAGTGGAACGGCATCTATATTTCACATACGCTTTGGTAAAACCTCGCTGGAAAAGAGAGGAACGTAACCATGAAACAGATATATATAGAAGGAGCTGCTGCTAATAAGCACAGTGGCACAAGAAATGCCCTTGGCTACACCAAAACACACGAACCGCTCCTGGCAAACAACGGTAGCGTGCAGTGATGTAAGAAGTGAACCCAGACTCGGATTAATTAATAATAGCCCTTGCCTTATTACAGCTCTCCACGGAGTCCCAGATCCTCATGTTCCTCGGACCGCACTAAACAAAACACGGCCACACTGTTTGTCAGATAAATTTTGTATTGCAATGCGGTTAGGTTACTTCAGACAGACCAAAGTCGCCGGATATAAACTAGAGGTCTGGCCGATGAAAGGATTTTCATTTTTTTTTAGGAACTGAAGGAAGTATTTGGACTCAAAAGGCATGACGTAACATGTTGAATATAAAATTAGTGGTTTATAAACATTTACCTATTTTGGTTAGGACAGTGAAAACAGAAGGTTAAATTAGGATAGGAAAACCAAGAAACCTATATGGTGTTAGGCCAGAATACTTTTTGGTTGATTAAGTAGTTATTTAATTGTACAGACATGTGTAATACTTTAGCAATTAACCAACTTAATGCACAAAATCTTGTTTATAATAAGTTTATTATATGCCTCTACATGTTTCGAGCACTATGTACTCATCATCAGCAGGTCAAAATTTTATTATACAGCGTCTGGCATCATCACACCTGTAGGTGGCCGTCCCATGCACAGGTTGAGAGAGGACTGTGCACGGGACGGCCACCTACAGGTGTGATGATACCAGATGGTGTATAATACAATTTGACCTCCTGATGATGAGCACATAGTGTTCGAAACATGTAGAGGCATATAATAAACTTATTATAAAACAAGATTTTGTGCATTAAGTTGGTTAATTACTAAGATTATACAGAGATGCACGGCCAGCAAAACATCAAATAAAAAATGTCGAATACCCGTCATAGCCAGAAATCTTTACGTCTTCAGTTTCTTATTCTTAATTCCTTGCGCTAGGAAAACACAGAAGACTCGATTACTTGACGATGAGACGCAGAACTGTTATTGACATCCAACTATTTGTGCAATCAGCTTATCTGTTTCTTGGATCGGAATATCAGTGAAATCAGAGAATAATCCATTGATTTGGTACAACAATGTGAAATTTTTATTTTCAGAATCAAATTATTTTCGATTTGATCCTAGAGCATTATTTTACTGCTTCTTCCCCTGACTGGTGTTCACATGAGTTTGTGTCTATCGCCATAAATTTGACTAGTTGTCACACAAAATGACCACACAACTCATAATTACTCCTACTATATACGATGTTTTTCCTTTGATATCAAGCAATGAAAACGCCATGTTAAATCTTCCACTAAACACTCTATGTTCAAAAGACAAAGCAAACTAAACGGTCGAAACATGGAAAAATTATACTGTTTATATCCTACATAGTTTCAGTGCTGCCTGAATCAAACCCAACGTCAAGTAAAATAGGTTTTGCCCTGTCCTTTCCGCTCTGCAATACATAACTAAATGACCATAGCGCTCTGTCAGCGTAACCGTGGTGTGGTCCTGTCTCTGTAAAATATAAACTTGTCCGTGTACTTTAATTAAGTGCCGCGCCATGAAACTTTATGGGAATCACAGTTCACACATTCGTAACTATGACATTGTATTGTGGTAAGTGGACAGTTTCAAGCTTCAGCTGTATTATTCCCTCGGAAAGAGGCCTGGATTTTAATATCCACACACTTTATAATATTCATACTGTCCATGTTCTTATAATCAATGTATTATTCAACTAATGTACTTCGTGATACAACACATAAGGCATACATAAACTTTAACATGTTACGGTACCCAGGAGCCATTCTCAGGAAAAAAATACATATATACAAACCAACCTGCCAATATATGTGTATATATTACCCTAAGTTGACAGGTTGGTCTGTATACATTTGTTGCAATAACTCCCTGAGGATGACACCTAGGTGTCGAAACATGTAGGAGTTCATATAACATGTGCATGTTGTATCACGAAGTGCATTAGTTGGGTAATACATTGTGTATTATCCATACTGCTTTTTGAGGCTTCAGTTCTACAGAAATACAAAAAGAGCACGTCTATACCGATACAACAATCTGTTGTAAAATAGTGATTTTCGCACGTATTCCCTTTCCCACAGAAACATGAATTGGAAAGTACTGGTTCACAACCTACAGGACCTTGCTTCTACTAATGACCATAAATTTATATTTGCCCATTGAGAGAGACACAATAAAATTTGTCGCATAATCTCACGCTCAATGTTGTTGCCGTATCGAACATTCACAGAATTCCAGATAAATTGGAAGGCAGTACACAGTCGTGTTAAATCCAGCTGCCACTTTTAAAGCAGCAAGGCAGTGCGCCGGAACGTCAGCACGAGTCGATAAATACCATTTGTTTATTCATATTAATACTCGGCAAAATACGATGAAAATTGGACTAGAAATGAAATAACAATCCATATTAAATTCCAATCTATCGATTTCAAATTACTGCCAATAAATGCCTAGACTTAGTCGTTTAACATATTGTATAACGCTACTGTCCACTGAGCATTCATCGAGGCCCTTATTACTGTGCCTTACATAGGCTGCCACATACTTACTTTCTTACTTACTTACTTACTTACTTACTTACTTACTTACTTACTTACTTACTCCATGTAGCGGGGTCTTTCTTGAGAAGCTAACCGGTTTGCTGCTAGTCAAGAAATTCTCCGTATTTTATGGAAACCGGAGGTTCATTACCGCATTCACAAGTGCCCGCCACCTTTCACTATCCTGAGCCAGCTCAGACCAGTCCATACACCCACATACTTCCTGAAGATTCATCTTAATATTATCCTCCCATCTATACCTGGGTCTCACAATTGATCTCTTTCCCTCAGGTTTCCCCTACCAAAACCCTGTACACTCCTCTGCCCTCCCCCATACGCGCTACATGCCTCGCCCATCTCTTATTCTCTATTTCATCATCCGAAGAATACTGGGTGAGGAGTACAGATCATTCAGTTCCTCATTATGTAGTTTTATCCACTCCCCTGTTACCTCGTCCATCTTAGGCCCACATATTCTCCTCAACACCCTATTCTCAAACGCCCTCAGCCTACGTTCCTCCCTCAATGCAAGCGACCAAGTTTCTTACCCATGCAAAACAACAGACAAATTATAATTGTGTACATCTTAATCTTTAAATTTTTGTATAGCAAACTAGAAGACAAAGGATTCTGCACCGAATGATAACAAGCATTCTCTGACTTCAATCTGCTCTTAATTTCTTCCTGGGGCTGCCACATAATAGCATAAGAGGAAAGCCCGCACAAAGAAAGGCTTGCTTGTAACGAATCGCTTTATATTGTTATGCAAATACATCATTATCATAAAACAGGGAATAGTCTTATCTGTGTCTTCGGGTTCTAAACAAAATTTGTAAATACTTCTCAACAGTCCGTTCAACCCTTCATGGTGCTGTATAGTGCTGTATATCTGTCGGATAAACGGAACTTCCTTACTTCAACAATTCCGTCGCTCGCCCTTCGGTTCCCGTTACCTATCGCCAGTCACAGAGCGATATTTATGTCGTCACTTGTTATGGTTTTTATTATTGCTGAACATTATTCTTAGTCATTAAGAACCACGACTGCATTTACAGTGCCTAAAATTTAATGCACAAAATGGTCACTGTGAGTAAACACAGCGATCAACTATAGAAAACTGATCGAAGGGAGAAACTTGTTTTGTACAGCCATAACAAAGGGTTTCTAATTATTTAATACAATTTATTTTCAGATAAAGGACGGCTAAGAACGGCTTATATCGTAAGTTACTATAAATATTTAAATGACAGCTAACTTTTATGTTTAAAAATACACACAAGGTTTAAGATATGTTTCACTTCATATTTTATGTATTTATGAGTAAAACGTGGTGAAACAGTCGTGTTCAGCATATATATAAGGTAAAGTATTCCCGCTACAGGCCCGGTGTGGCCCAGAGGGTGTGTAGAGGTATAGCTCTACTCTTCCATGACTGCGGCACTAGAAGGGGGTGAGTGCTCAGCAGCACGCCCCGGCCGCACTTTACCTCCGGGAAAGACATGGTACCCATTTTACAGGAGGCTGGGTGGGAACCAGGGCCGATCTGGACGGGTGGAAAATCTCGTCCCCACCGGGATTCGATCCCGGACCGTCCAGCCTATAGTAAGTCGTTATATCGACTGAGCTACCCAGTCCACCAGCATATATATTTATGCCTTTATATATATAAAGATCGAAAATTATCAGACATGGATGAAATGAGTTCAAATTGTATTTAGTAATTATTTAACTACCCACTAATACCATGCAGCTGAGCTTGATATTAGATAATCTGCCTTCCATGGTTCACGAAAAACAGAGAAACGAAATTTGAAGTGTGCCAGATGAATCCAGCACGAAACGTCACATCATATATGAGGTTTGTTTCCGTAACATTTTGTCTTCTATTCACAGGCCCACGAGCGGTCCCTTCCCTTCAGCCAGAAACCTGTGTCGTTTCCTTATTTGAAGGGAGCATTTATACAGCCACACGAAGCACAGATAACAGAAGTACTTACGTACTCCTTTTCGGAACAGACAAGTCGTTTGGAATAGGGCAGCATACTGAAACATAATAAAAAACACACAAATGCCAACCCAAGGTTTCGTACCTTTTGGCAACAGTATTTATACAAATATTTGCTCGGTGGAACCAAGTTTACATAGCGTGAGGAAAACCCTACACAGTCATCTGACCTTTGGATATGCCGGAGTTCAGGCTCCAGGCGGCCTTATCGAAGCCCCGCATGGTTAGGTTAATCTGTGTGGGCCCTAGAACGACAACAGTGGACACAAGCTGACCTGAGCGCACTTAATTAAAAAATGTAAAAGGTACACGTAGAATCCAGAGTGTCACATATTGAAATTACGTGAAATATTGTTTCATTTTGCTCTGACTGGATGCAACAGGTTATTATTCTTTCTAAACATGAATGAGTCAGAAAATGTACATAATGACAGTTATACGTGGTATGCAGTGAGTTATTAATTTAATTATTAGAAAGAATTAATTATTCCTAATAAATATACATCGATCTTGAATTTATCGGTGACCAATGACATGCGGACAGCAATAAAAATTAGTAAGGAATCTACATAAATAACGAAATAGCACCGACTAAACCTAGTCACAAAACTAACTTTACACATAGTGCACTATTTGTTTATGTTGGGCGCATTGTTACCACCCTTGCCGTCCTCTGCAATGCACTTGTTACAACAGTTATTCTCCTCTTACGATCGTGTCTTATTATCCGTTCAGAAATCTTGCAGAACGGTGAGTGCCATAAACAGTTGCTCAATCGAATTTAAAACCGTTTTCCTTTCGAAAACTTGTCCTTTAAGAAAGAGATGCCCTGCAGCGCTGAATGCTTATTGTTCTTCAATAATTTGACCCCATTTTACTATCCATCTTAATAGTATTCTCCAGTTTACCCCATCATCCTACATCCTTTACGTCAGAAATGCACAAATTTTCAAAAAGTCTAGGAGTTACTCCAGAATTCCCGAAGCCAGCATGTGGAATGAAACAATATTAGAAATAGTAGAAAATTCAGTTGCTCGGGCGACCTGGCGCCCGAACTTTGTGCACCCGTTTCTTAATTGGTACCTTCTTTTTTCCCCATCACAATTTTGATTGCATTTCTTAATTTCTTGTACCACGTCACCCGCCCATTTTATTTCACCACCGCAATAATATGTAGTAAAAGTTACTGAAACTGAGCCGATGTGATCTAGCGGGCCAACACTGATCTCTCATACCACCAAACAGTAGCAGCCGTGGGTTTACTAACGAAATATTTTATGACATTTCGACCCGTCCATCTCTGAATGCAAGTTCTAAATGTACCTTCATCACCCCCACTCGCGGGCACAGTTACGGCACAACTGAGAGTTCTCCTGTGCTACTGAGTGGATTAGCAGATGCATTATGTATCGTGTTGTGCGGCCCCTCGGCTGCAGGTTACACCCATAATGTTACATACAGCAATGCAGGGCTCTCTAAGAAATTGTTTTAGGCTCTTTCTTCAGACCTGCGTTGCTGTTACTTCAGATACGTTGAAGGAAACCGCGGATTTCATGGTTACATGGAAAAAATCAGCAAGCAACAGAAATGTGTTTTAGGGAAAGTTATTCTTCACGGTAAATATTTCCCTCCATTTCAGGCATAACCCAAACTTACCACATTCAATGCGACACATACTTCCCAATCGGTTAAAGGGTTGCGTGAATGTAAGGAAATAATAGCACCGAGGAAAATTTTCGTTTATCGCAAAATGAGAGATGGCTGCACTGAGAAAGATGGCAATTAAAAATGTTTGTTCCCAGCTGGTTGCTTTTAATTGTATTTTGAGCAGTGATAATTTAACATGCTTTATGTGGCCCTAAAGTGACGGAAAGTAATAAAGCGAACAGTGATTCTTGCTGTAATTTTTGTTCCTGGCATCGTGCGTGAAATGTGAGGAAGAATGGCAGTTTAGTGCGATAAAGGAGCCAGGGAAAGTTCACGAATGAGTGGAAAGATGAAAAGGAGAATAGTGTCTCTATTATGTGAAAAGGGAACAAAATGTCAGTTCTACAGTAGAAGCAAAAATGTGGCTCCGTTGCACATACGACAAATTCTTTGAGAGACAGGATGTCGCCAGCTACGTGTATGTTGGAAATTCTTGAGGACGGCGTCATCATCTTGTTACACATCATAGAGGACTATTAGTTGAGTTATTTGATACACGTAAATCAGTTTGGCTCAAAAGACAGTTAACCCCTTTTTACAGAACAGGAGCGATGTGCAAATGCTGATGTAGCCAGTTCGACATGACAATCTGCTTCAATATTTGTTGTTGTCAGAGAGCAATTATTAATGTATACGGAACTACAGAGTAATGTGCACTGGATACACACCATCTTAAATTGACACAGTGCTTTGGAGAATTCCATGCAAGAATGACGATAATCCAACTGTGTGTATATTTGTGTTTGTGTGTGTGTGTGTTTGTGTGTGTGTGATTTTCTCTTAGCTTCGTTAATGTAACCATTTGCGAGATGTAAGGTTATCACAACAATGTTAATGGCAATGCACGTCTTTCGGAATAATAAGCCGTGTGGACTGGTACAGTCCTGCCAAATTTGTGGATGAGCTGCTGCCTTCATGAGCACGGTTCAAGTTATTCCAACACCGCATATGAAATAACTACACTCTTCAAATTAATGATGTTTTTTTTTTTCTACCGTCGTTTAGAAGTACTGGAGATTGAAAAATTGAGCTGAAATGAATCCGTACACTCATTCCGGGTAATTACTAAACAGAAATCAGAAGTGTTACCACTTGAGCTATACTTTGTCTGCGGAGAAGCGGCACAATAAGCAGTGGAAGTCACAGTGTTGTGCATGTAAATAATTTGAAGCCTGCAATTCGTTAAGGCGGTCATATTTCATAAGCTTGCAGCACTGCTTATTTGAAGCGGTAAGTCACAGAAGGTATTAGCTGGGAAAGACAGTGCTGGGAACCACGTTTCTCAAACCGTCACGCCACTTCTTGCGGGATAAGGTAGGCAGTATCACTGTAGAAGGATCTCTGTAAGAAAAATTTTCTCTCGAAACATCTGTAAGCTTTGGGCGCTGAAAGAAGTACGCGGAACGTAACGAGCTTATAACTGACTGTTGAAGTGTATGGTCATAATTTTACCATAAAACATTTTTAACCGCTTCTACGGTTTGAGTTTCGATCGCCGTACTGCAAGCCCAAGATGCGAAACTTCAGGCTTCCGCCGCAGTGTAGAATAAGCCTTCGCTCTTCTGAGATGTTACGTGGCGCAGGTTGGTCACTGGTTACCGACGTTTCAGCACGTCATATCGATCCAATCTTGAGAGACCAAGCAACCCATTCTTCATTACTGGACTTTCTGCACCCTGAAAGTGGGGGCGACGAACCACCCCGAATTTTCGGTAACTAACTACCGACATACGCCGCGTGAATTTCCAGACGACAGAAGGTCCAATCGAAGCATGTTTATACCAAACGGCTATTATCACAGGAAGTGGTTAGGTTATTTAAACATAATGGGCATCGACGCTTAAAGATACGTCAAATACACATAACATTACTTCATTCGTGAAGCAGACCCAGAAGGAACTACTTTCTAAACCGTTTCAAAATGCCTAGATAAGTGTTTTCTATAACTTCATGTCTGCAGTATTTCTGCAGAATTCGTAACACTGAATAGAGGTCTAGTTTTTGCAGAATTCCAGAATTCAATCTCACGTTCACACTTCAGTATTTTAAATAGACGATTGACTTGCCATTGAACGCACGTCCGAAGACGTACGGTAAAAGAAAATATTTTCCTTTCTGATGGATTTTTTTTTCTTCCTTCACTTCAACTCAAGGGTGTGAAATTTTAAAAGGGGGAAGAATGGAATCCAAAAAGAAGAAATGGAAGTCTAGAGGTGAAGAAAAGACATTTACACTTTGACACATAGGCCGACGGCCTGCACAATCTGCATGTACGTCAGCACATACGCACGTATTACAGTTCCTCGCGATGTTTAAATCATTCCTGCCTTTTAGTCGTACGAAAGTCAGTAGCTGAAATTGTATGAAAATAAACAGTCTCTAACATTTCGATTGCTTTAATTTATCGTACAACGATATCTGCCAGTGCAGTAAAAGCGACTAAGTGGAGAAGAGATGTTGAGGGTGTTGAGAAAACCTGTACTAAAATATATGATGTAACAGAAGACGTAGAAAAAAATGTGTATTCAATAGGTTCGTAACTTGAACTTTCCAGGAAATATAATTAGGCGATCAAATAAGGAATAACGAGATAAACATGGCTCGTATGACGTACAACAGTGCAAGAAATGCGTATAAATTTTAGGTGTGAAAATCTGGAAAGAAGAAATCATTAAATTAATTATGGAAGTAAAATGGACGGGAACATAGAAATAGCAAACGGACTATTCCTTAGCTGAAGAAAACACCAATGCAGTGACAATATATGCATGAAATTATTAAACCATGAAAACACACTGCAGTCTCTTCGAAGCTTCCCCCCCCCCCCCCCCTTTTCTCTCCCCCTTCACACCCCCCCCCCTTTTCCCCTTTGTCCACCCCAATTGCTCCTTCCTTCCAAATCCCCCTCTTTCCCCCCTTTTCCCCCCCCAACCCCCCTTTCCCCCCCCCCCCCCCCCCTTCGTGCCTTGTACTCCGCCCTTCTAATTCTTGGTTTGATAACCCAAATAATATTTGGTGAGGAGTACAGATCATGAAATTCCTCATTGTGCAGTTTCCTCCGGTTTCCTGTTAAGTCTTTAATTCGTTCATCCAAGCTACGTATGTTTGGGCATGCAGGATTTATTAGCTAGTGGCATAATTAAAAAGAATTCGTGCATACTTAAACCCCACAGATAGTGGAGTCGAGCTCCACCGTACCATTCACTGTCATATGTTACTACACTAAGCTGAGACCAATATCGTTTGTTACGAAAGTATTCTGTCTACAAGTAGGTTGCAAAGTAAATTGTTCTTACGTTGACAGGCGGGAAGTTGCCGAAACTAGACGGCGTTTTAATTAATTTGTCCACTAATATCGAAAAGCATTTAGCACAGAATTTGTACTTTAGTAAAACGAAGCACATTGTTTGAAATGGACAGAAAAAGCATTTATATACAAGATTATCGTTGGATTGCTTGAACGTTGGAAATGGCACCGGTAGGCTGCCCCGAAAGATCGGTAAACAAATACCTGCATACTCTGCATACCACCCAGAAGAGGGAAGACCTTATGATTTAATTTGCTGTTTCTCCTTTTACCTTTCTGTAACGTACACTCGTTAATATAATTCTACACAGTTTTTGATGAAGGCGTGTTCTGTTCTTATTCCGGACCTCTTTCCATTGTCACTGGAACTCTTTCTAAGGCGTCCACCAGATAAATTTTTGCCTGAGCATGGAAGCAGGGCCTGCTTCCGAAACTTAGCCCTATAATTGTATAATTGATTAATAGACGACGGAGAAAGTTCAAAATAAGGTTAGTACTTCGGAACATTATCCCACTTTACATCGGAGTAACCTAAGTCAAACTGTCTTTATTTTAGAAGGTCTTTTTCAGCCGTTACATAGAGCCAAATGAAATAGGCTACAGTGTGACTTTGAACGAAGAGGGACGAGGAATACTGGCGGAGACTGTTTGTTAGTTTTTCACGCGACAGCCCCCACGAGGTTTATAGATCACACACAATGACGCACCACAGTCGGTAGGACTCCTCTGGACGAGTGATCATCTCGTCGCAGAGATTTTGTTTGACAGCACACAACACTCACAACAGACAGACATCCATGTTCCCCGGTGGAATTCGAAACCACAATCTCAGCAGGCGAGCGGCCGCAGACCTACGCCTTAGACCGCGCGGCCACTGGGACCGGCGGAGGAGACTGGTTTCTTGTATTTAGGCACTGTCCCAGAAATTAGCTGAAGTACCGAAGATAATTATTGCGCGGTTTTACGAAGCTTATACTGCTGACTGCTGCCTTTATTAACCCAATAATTTCGTTGGATAGCTTTTGTACTGTTGCATTATTGTTGCTCGGAAGAATACAGCTGGGAAGGGGACCAAAGTGGTCAGAGCAAAAAAGTTGCAGTATCAGCGTTCCTAGAGTTAATCGATGGCTGTATCGATATGCAACAAGATAGTAAAGACTCGTCAGGATGGCTTTGCAGATTAGTGGCGTATTAAACTAATATCCGGTGCTTTGCCTCTTACAGTGTGTCGCAATGTACCCGCGCCGGAATAATGTCGGTGGATGCTATGATGTTACGTAAAATGCCTGCTTCAAAGTAGCGCTGTGTCATATGGCTATTCACTGTTCAGAGAGGGGCGATGTGTCCCCTCATGCACAATCTTCTAGCTGTGGTAGCTGCAGCACGGGCATGATGAAATAGCCGAATTGGCGAACGAGATCGTCCCTGTGTGTGCGAACGCGTTAACATTGCGATGGAAGATAATGAGTGCCATGTAGCACAGCTGTTCATGCACTGCCTGCTGTGTCTTACGACAGGCCCCTCAGCCTCTTCCACAGCGAGTTCTCCAAACAGTGCAAGCTAGTGATTTCTCTTTCATTTTACAGTAACCCCTTTTTCTTTGAGGTCTTTCAGTACCTGCTTAAGCCTTCTTCCTCGTCTTCTCGTCCCTGGTATCTTTCCTTCAATGACGTGTTTTAGAAGGCATTTCCTACGCAAATTGTGACCAGTCCAAGTAGTCTACATTCGTTTCTTTTTACGGTATGTATTCTTCATTGGCACTGTGTAATACTTCGTGTTTACACAATCGGTCCAAATTATCTTCTCCGTCCTTCTCCAACACCATATTTCAAGACTTTCAATGTATTTCTTATCTCTTTTTCAGTGTGTCCAAGTTGTAGCACCGTACACTGCCATGCTCCAAATGCAGCATTTCGCTAGTTTCTTCCTTAAATTCAAGTACGGTATGCTGGTGTCAAGAGTCTTCGCGTTGTATTCTATCTTGTGGGTGATTCCCCGGCGTCAGAGTTTTCTGTGCCGACGTTTCGGAACACTGTTCCTACTTCATAGATCGTTTAAACAAGAAGAATACTTGGGGCGAGATTGTTGGGATATTTATACAACAAGGCAAAAGTTTGAAATCAAGAAGAAGCTTCTTCTTCATTGCCGCTTTCCCTATAGCAATCCATGTTGTCTCCGATATTCTTGAACCCGAAGGTGGTAATGGACCTTGGGAGTTCCACGAAATGCGGGCAGTTGCTAGCGTAGCTTAGGGACTGCTAGTTACTGAAGAACGAGTCGCGTAAATTGAGTTAGCTATCTAGGTAAATAGTTATTTGGTTTAAGTGGGTGTGTATAAATTTAGAAGATTTCAATCTGGGTACATTTCGGTAAGAGTCTGCCGTTAGTGTGTCGTATTTAAGATGGTAGGCTTCGTTAGACCTTATCCTTACTCTGGTGTCTAAGATTTAATAAAATTGGCAGAAAATAAAAGCAGTAATTTGTAAAGAACACAATGTTTCGGGGACCGCGAAGCGGTTTGGTATTTTAAAGTTCTCTATAAAGAACTGTATATATATTATCTTCCATTTAGCCTTGCAAGTGTAATATTGCGCTATATACCACATAGACATAGCAGCTCTGCTCTCAAGAACTGCACTGTGCCTTTCACTGGGTACAATGAACCCTTACTTACACCAGAACAACTCGTGGAAGGTGGGCTCCGTAAGTAATAGTTTAAATATTCCTGATTGCTACAGAATATTACAACCTGAACATGATGGTAGCTCTGGCCTACCCAAGCTCTCTGCTTGAATACGGACTTGCTTGGCTAATAAGCATAAATGTGAGCAGCACCTCACCGGGGTGTGTACTCAGGGAATTTCATTTTTAAGGCAAACATTTATGGAATACTTAGTCATTAAACATTATCTTATTCAACAAAGAAACTAAATAAACTAAAATTGATCTGTTTTTTTTTAAAATTAACAACTAAGCTCTACTTTAAGATTCTAGCTTAAACTGAGATACATAGTGCCAAATTTGTTGTGCTGTTGCGAGATATTAGGGTGTTCCTGTGCACACCCGGTACAGCCCACAGGCAAGCCTACGCTTATTAGTACTGCGATCCTAGCAGTCTACGAGAGTAATGTAGGTTTAGTCGTCCTAATAAAGAATTCTATACGTTCGCGTTTCCTTCACAACCTTCCCTTTTGATACAACTTTCTCCTTCGCATATTGCAGCAAATTTATCTTTCTTGGGGTATAATTATCTCCGTTTCCCTGCGTTGGGTAATAAATAGTACTAATGGTGATAGGAACAATGTTTCATTAAAACACATTGAGTCGAACAAAGAAGGAATTTCTTCTTCGGTTATGTTTCAATTCTTACACTGTGCCTTTCGTTTAAACATAGTATCTTGAAAAGTTGTTACGTGAGAGAAGACACTGATCCATTAAAACCCCAATGGCTACTATACATTCTATTAGGTTTAAGTTCCATTAACTCAACAATTTTGTTCACGCAATGTATGAATGTGTTTCTCATGATTTTCGCAGTATATGTAAACAGTGATTATTGTCTGCACACAGTTAACATATTTGTCTTTGTAATGGAGACAGAGTTTATTGTTTGCGTGGTAGACAATCATTTGGTGTAACCCGGCTGATTCTACAAATTTCCCAACGCTTGCTTGAGCAATGGAATGGCATCGTTCCCTTGAAACAGACAGGAGTTCCGAAATATGGTTCATATGTGTATGAAGTCACTTTAAAATTGTTCATAAAAACTGTATTCCTAAAATCTGAAATGAAGGGTACTTAAGAGTCCCCTTCTTAATGTGAATGCAGTTACTTATTTACTTACTACTTACTTACTTACTTACTTATTTCCTTACTACTTACTTACTTCATGCTGCAGAGTCCTTCTTGAGAAGCTAAACGGTTTTCAGCTAGTCAAGAAATTCCCCGCATTTTATTGAACCCGAAAAGTCGTTACCGCATTCACAAGTGCCTTCACCTTTCCCTATCCTGAGCCACAGTCCAGGCTTCCAAGGCTTTCTGTGTGAACATTTCGTGACAAGATAACGTTTTTACGGTGAGGAGTTGTTAGCACCTCGCCCAACCCCAAAGCTTGTGAACCACCCCTTGTCGGCTTTCCGCGACTGCTTATTCGATATATTCGCAGCTACCCTCCATAGTGGTGGCCGTTCCTTCATCCGCAAACTGAGGTAGCGCCATGCCGTAGTGACAGGGACCCACTTATCACGGAATGTGAATACATTACTGTACAGACATAACCTCCACAGCGACAAAATGTTACTCTTTCAGTGTAGACGACACGTTTTTCCGAACTTATATAATAATATGCATAGCTTAAGTAGGTACCTGCAAATAAGTAGGTGCACTTTATTGCCTCGTCGAGTAAATAAATTGGTAAATGACTTAATTAATTAATCAGTTTTTCAAGTACGCGGACCTGCATTCTTAATTTTCTAACAAATTTATGGCGTGCATGAGAACACCGCTTAGACTATAACTAACCTACTAAATAATAAACAAACAAATAAACAACACAACACACAACCCAGCCAACTAATAAACCAGCTCCCTGGCGCAGAATATTCTGGTACCAGCGTGTAAATGGGTTGTTGGGGGCGATTGGTTGTGCCAAATCGGGGTCCAAGGGGCAGTAAAATGGGCGCCAAGAAGTGTATTTTTAACGAATAGCTGCGATTTTGTGTCCAGAAAATTTTAGTTTATTGAACCAAAAAATAATTTCAATAAATAATTGTATTTTTTTTTAATTTTGTGATTGTGAAAACTCGCTGTAGGCGCCACAACACCTAGCTACCCCACAACATCTAGCTACCCCACAACACCTAGCTACCCCACAACATCTAGCTACCCCACAACACCTAGCTACCCCACAACATCTAGCTACCCCACAACACCTAGCTACCCCACAACACCTAGCTACCCCACAACATCTAGCTACCCCACAACATCTAGCTACCCCACAACACCTAGCTACCCCACAACACCTAGCTACCCCACTGCCTGAACAGATCACATGTGTTCAAAAAATTCATCGCCGTTTTCAAATTTTGTACAACAATCTGTTTAACTGAATGTGGTGAATAAATTAAATCCATCCTGATGACCGGGCATTATCTTGAAGTAACAGTATTTAAATCTGAAAGGAAGAGGAACAAAGAGTTGAAAGCCAATGGAGGAATTTTATTCGTAAGAAAGAACTCATAACTCTTGAAATACCACATGCCTCCCATGTTTATTCGAGTGGCACTCCAAATAAAAGTTGATGCTACATGAATACTGATAAAGTGTACTCTTCAATTCTTTTTCAATTATCTGTGCTGTGAACTCACAGTGGAGCTTACAAATATAGATGTCACGTGTCCTTGTGTTTGCTTTCGGTTCAAAGTGGATCTGTTGCTGGATTCTTTCCTTTCCATTAATGCAATTTATTTCTCCTTTAATTCTTTTACGACGGCCATTTCCTTGAAACCCCTGTAGAGTTCTAGTCCCCTTTTTAAGTTTACTGTCCAGATACTTACAGTGTGCGCGCATATTTCTACTGCTGAACACTGTATTGACGACCTGATGTATAGGAGTCTAGACACCGCATTGCCTGTGCATAAAATACACAAAAATATTGACAGTCTTCCAGTGTAACTGTTTGTGAAACAACAAGTAATTCCTTTGTCTTGCAGTTCACAGCTTAGGCGTAATTTTTTTTTTTCTTACTGAATAGACTGAACGGAATAGAGAAACTGAATGAAGCCTTGTTCGGCGAAGGCAGTAACAACACCGTGACGGCAGCCTGAAATCCCACAGACTGTTAACTGTTTAGATATTTTTATGTGTAGATACCGTCTTGTTACAGAACTAGCTGCATCCGTCTTGGAACATGCGACTTGTTTCCGGGAATGTTTGTGGGCAGATTCTGTGTTCTTCTGTTGCTTTTGAGGGTGAATAAATGACATTGGCTTAGTCACACCGGTTAACCGTCTCTCTCGTATGTTTATTATTATCCTTATTACCACCTTTATACAGGGTATTTACAAGTGTATACCTGAAACAAACCATGTTTCGAGGGTATATGGTGTTGTTTCTGTTCTGTATTTAAAATATGTGCTACATGTAATGTTATTTTGCCTGTAAAATATGTTTTGTACTTTTACATTATCACTTTCGGCAGTATGTGTGCAGTGCCCAGTATGGCTGTTTGTTTGTAGTTCCTGAATTTCGTGCTTTCCAGGTATGTTGCTCAAGTATCGCCTGAGTGATTTTGAAATGGTTCTGTTTTTTTCTGTTACTACTGGGTTAAATTTTGTTTCTGCTTTCCACATATGCTGTATTTATGTTGTAAGTTCTTTATATTTTAGAATTTTCTCGGCTTCTTCTTCTTCTTCTTCTTCTTCTTCTTCTT
>Ga0123357_10004107_pt1 | contig 16965 bp, 6 predicted proteins | sample TergutEmb28metaG_FD_89873 | JGI IMG/M metagenome (GOLD analysis project Ga0123357, IMG submission 89873) | Embiratermes neotenicus P4 segment gut microbial communities from Petit-Saut dam, French Guiana - Emb289 P4 | ecosystem: Host-associated > Arthropoda: Insects > Digestive system > Gut ... | reverse complement strand
TTAAAAGACGCTGGGGTTGGAAAGGAAACTACGGCGCAAGAATGAAATGGTTTTCGTTGGATCGGCTTCTTTTAGGATCCTAAAAAACACCAAAAAAAAAAAAAAGTAAATTTAAAAAAAAAAAAAAAAAAGACGAGAAATTATTCATAAGTGATGGATAGGAAAGGCACGCGATAGTGACATTCGTGCCTGAGTTCAAGGCAAGTGATTGAGGAAAACTGTAAAAAAAAAAAAAAGTTTGATCAGTCGGTAATTCAGTCGGGATTTTAAATTAGTTACTTAAGCTCAAGCGACACCAGTGAACTCGGCCATGTCTTCTTTATGATGTTATTTAACACACTTTATCATACGCGACTTTTGGTGCCCAACATAACAAGTTTAACGATTATGAATATGCTAGTGATTCAGGAAGGGTAAGGGGAAACAAATGTGGTACATTTAAGTGTACGATTTAGCCGATGCCTGAAGAGACACAAAAAACGCGATACACACTGGTTAGTGAGCTCGGATAGCTTAGTCAGAAAGTGACTTGACATGGGGCTGTGCGACGGACATATGGTTCAGAAAGTGCTATATGTGTCTTTTCTCTGCTGTCCTTAAAATTTTGATATTTTATAGACAAACCGGCGAATTAAGAAGTGCTGTCAATTAATAGTAGTTCACTGTGCAGTTATATTTGTAGGTTAGGTACATATGAATAAAATTAGAAGGAAGCCAGATAAAACCGGGACACCAGCACCTACTGATGGACACTTCAACCATTCTAACGCCGCGTGTAAAAAGGGGCTTGTTTCTTTCTACGTATGTGATGAGTAAAAACAGCTATACGTAGAACGAGAAGTATTGTCTGGGCGGATTCGGAGACGCTGCTTCAGTAACAGAACTAGGAAGACATATTTCTGCATATTGAGATTTTAAAACAATGAAAAGTGTAATAAGCAGGTACTGTTACCATCAACGGAATCCGATTCCGGATCTCAGAAAGCGTGATTTCAACTTAGCTCTTTCAGAGTACGAGTAGACAGCTGATAGATTCGTCAGAACAGGCTTTAATTAAGGAGGCTTGTTACTAGCATCCCGCTTAGTACATCTCTTGTTAAGTCACTTTTTCACGGAAATTTCCTAGTCGTCTTCTGCTTGTCTCCAGAGGCCGTAAATTCCCCGTTCCGTGTCCGCACTACGTGCAGGCGCCAGCAGCAAAAATTTGCGAGCGCGGAATTACACATCCAATACGCAGAACTGAGTGCCGTTATTTTGTATGCTGCTGTTACATTTAAAACCAGGGGCATTAATACTGTAAACGTTAGAATCTGCACAAAATGAACATACACGGGATACACACACACACTCTCTCTCTCTCTCATCTTTCCATATTTGTAAATTCAGATTCCAAGTCTCATAGCACTGCTTATAGAGCTACATCAAGAATACGAAAGACTGGACATGTAAGTCGAATTTCGATATAAGCAATGCACATACTCGTAGAAACAGGGGGCAGAAGAATATCATAGTAATAAAGGTTACGGACTAATGATATACTTTGGACTGGATTGGGTGAATTCAGACAGGCTCCACTGAAGGGCTTCAGTAATGGCGATATCAGTCCTTTGGAGTCCTCTCTTACGCGGGTGCACATCTTTAGGAAGAAGTCTTCCCAAGGGTTCAACCATACGCTTATTCCATATCCAGGTGGCTGACCGAACTAAACGTAATAAATACACTCAGTTGTTGTCAAAATTTCATATTTTAAAATACCGTTTACTTAAGAGGGTCTCTGTACTATGATTTTCATAATTACTCTTTATTATGATGTAAAAACACAAGTTTAACTTTCAGGAGTCGAACATAAAAACAGTACAATGATAGCACATCCTAATTTAAACAATTTAAATATACTGTCTGACACATTTAGGCTACCTTATAAAATGTTGCTAGTAACCCATAAAATCGATTCTATAGGCCCTAGGGTTATAACGGACCCAAAGATATTCTGTGAGCCTCTAAAGTTTCCTGGATTCAATAATTCAGATACATATTCCTTGATGGGGATGGAACAACATTCCTCCAGTTATAGTCCGCCAATTTACTGTTTTTACTGCTTGACAGACCTAATGGGCGTAGGCCTCCTTACTGTTTGAGTTATGGAGATAACACTCAGACACGCAACACTCGGTAGGACTCCTCTGGACAAGCGACCGGCCCGTCGCAGAGACCTCTAACTTGACAACACACAACAATTACAACAGACACATATCCACGTCCCCGGCGGGATTCGAACCCGCAATCTCAGCAAGCGAGCGGCCGCAGACCCACGCCTTAGACCGCGCGGCCACTAGGTTCGGCCAGCCATTTCATTACCTCAGTTAATTCGATTCATGACAGACATGGTGCCCATAGGCATCACATTCCAATAACGACGAGGATGCCGCAACTTTAATAGATGATTGCATGGTTTCGTCAGAAAAAGTACCGGAAAGGGAGAGGGAAATGTTGTTAAAGGTTCGAAGGGGATGTTGGCCTACCAAGCCAGTGATCGCTTGGGTGGCTTGGTCCAACTGTCCAATAATTTATTTTCTACTTATTACCTTTGCGTGCAGGTAGACATTTCTGAAAGAGAAAAGAGAGAAAGGAACATTTGTCAGGAGGAACACTTCATCGGTGCAGCGCATTGCATCAGAAAGTCGGCCGCTTGTGCTTGTGCAGTATAAAAAGCTCAACTTTATGTGCTTTTTGGTTGGTTGGCGATTTCTTTTACTTCAACACAGCGTCCCCAATAACCTACGAGACGGAATTCTATTCATACTTCGGTTATGTGGTCATGCTTAGATCAAAATCTTAAAGTTTAACAATAGACAATTGTCAGTTGTATGAAGTTTGTGAGAGGAACGCTCAGCAGCGTCTCCAGTCGAAAGAGATTGCGCGTGTTAACTCGGTCGACATTTACTTTGCAGTATACCGACAGCGTACAATATGGGTATAAATGTTCTGGAAAATGTTTGATTACTGCATTAGAGGGCAATAACTTGGTGATTACATATACACATAACGCCAGTTGCTTATTACAACGGTCAATCAGAACCTTGAGGTTACAGTCGATTAAAAATGTAGAAATAGTTATTGATGGTGGGTGAGGAGGGATATGGTATACAGTAGAACTACACTTATCCGGACGCTGATTATCCCAATCGCCAATTATCCGTATCGGCTTGGCCCTTCGGGTAAACATTTTCTTACTGTAATTGTACTACATCTTTTTGTGACTTAAATCTTTCCCCCAGTTATCAAATATACGTAGGGAATAATGTATCAATGTTTTACTTGTATGTAAATAAATATATGGCCAAAAGTAGCCGTTTGTTGAATTTTTTGTTTTTTTGCACTTCAAACTGTCAATGTAGCATATTTTCCAAGAAAAATCAAATTATCCGCATTTTCTGCATATCCGGATGGCTCGCCGTCTCAATCCGGATAAGTGGAGTTCTATTGCATTTTAAAATATTCGAACATATACAGGGACAGGCTGAAGAATACCAACAGGGCGCCAGTCCCGAACACAGTTCAAAGCACATTCCGGCATTTACGTCACAATGCTTTTAACGATGCCGGGACAATGACACACAAATTCGTTTATTTCGATAAGGAAACATTCTCACATAATTAGGTAATAATTCATGCAAGGACAGGCAAATAAAATAGATAAATTCGTTGAGCAGATCCCGAAACGTCAATAAGTCGGACCACTTCATATATTGTGTTTAGCATATCTGAAAACTTAACAAGCGGTACCGCTTCGTACTCTGCCCCCAACTTCGAAAATCTTCACTATGAAAATAACACGTTCATTGACTAGAATCTGGAACTGATTTGTAAAGCTACGTAACTAAAAATTAGGGTAACCGAATACGATGCGAAAAAACGTACCGACAAATGTCAGGTTAGAGTCTGGAGGAGGGTACGAGAATGCGAGATCTACCTAGCACATTTATGTGAGCTCTTGCCTACGTTCGTAATCTCAGTGGCCGAAACTTTTCGCGATCTTCGTCTCTCCAAGAAAATTACGGACATATAATTACCCATCCCGACCGCTTTCTGTTTACAATATTAAATTTAAAAGTGTCACAATGTCTTAATGTAATATAACACTTAAGTGCCTGCACATATAACGAATCAAAACAAAAATGTTTTATAGGGAAGATTTGTCGTTAAAAGTGTCACAAAGTTTTATAGGGAAGATTTGTCGTCTGCTAATACATTAATCGTGTTTCATTTCCAGGTCCATTATACTCAGGTACACGAATCCAGTTTTCGAGTGAATTTAATTTTTGTTCACTATAATATATTACAATTACCGAATCGCTTTATGTTTTGTTGACCGTGCATGTCGTTATAATCTTTGTAAATAATCAACCTGACGCACAATTCTTTTTCATGTATGTTATTTCTATTCTCTACATGTTTCGGACAGCTACGTATCCATCATCAGGAGAATTAATTGTATTGATACATCTGGTATATGTCACTCTGTGTAGGTGACCTTCTGGTATGCAGGTTTGGATTGAGTTCCATCCAAACCTGCATACCAGATGATCACCTACACAGAGTGAGATATACCAGATGTCATATTGATACAATTAATTCTCCTGATGGACACGTAGCTGTCCGAAACATGTAGAGAATAGAAATAACATACATGAAAAAGAATTGTGCGTCAACTTGGTTATTTACAAAGATTACCGAATCGCTGTTCTGTTAAATACAAAAATTAAAAAAAAAAAAAAACTGTCAAAGACACGTGAATGCAGCAGCCACGGTAACAGAGGCTATAGCTCGTATTTGCAAATTAGACCGAATTAGTTGCACTGAAAGAACTGCCTATTATGTTCTGCATATATGACAAGAACATATTCTAGCAATTCTATCTTTATATACGGACAAAGATTCAAACAGGTGTCTCTGAACGGGTGATCCCCAATCGCTGTTAGTTTGCAACTTGATTTGTGCTAGACATTTTTAAACGTTCTACTTCAAGTACAGAAATTACAGACTCATAATTCTCTCTTGTTTTGTTTCCTTTCAGCGATTGAACGGTCTGTAGTAAACTCTTTACACATATGAGTTCACTGCTATATCAATTATAGCTATTCTGCTTAAGGTTACATATGAATGTAAAGTTTTCGACGACCTGCAATCTTTCTTATGATTTCGTGCGCAATTTTAATTAGAAGTGTTCAATGGGAGTGATTATGAGACATCTCGTTGTATTTAGTATCGACAAAGATATGCCTTTTATGTTGTAAATTAACAGACTAGAAATGGAAGTAAGAGGCTGGAATGTAGGTCCTAAATTATTATTTGTTTTAAATTATTTACTCAATGCATTTTGAATCAATATTTTCCTTTAACGTACCAAATAATTTCACTTATATACATGATATTATAGTCACTTCACATTTTTTCCGCATGACAATGCCACATTTACACAGTACATACGAAGATTAAAGCCATTTATAGTAGTTAAATGGCTGTACCTATTTTACTATAAATGACTGTAATCTGAAGACGGCACTGTGATGCCGAAACATGTCGGACTGAAGTGACCATAATGTCGTATACATTATGGGTGCATTTTGTTGGTGCACTAAACGAAAATAACTAAATTATTACTTGTATTGCGCAGGTAGGAACCGAATGAGGACAAGTCATCAGAAAATCGACTATTGTTTTACCGGTTTGTGAACCAGAAAAGAATGAGATACACTGATGTGGGGGAAAACAACTTCAAGTACGGCCAGCATTACATTAATGAATTAAGAAAATTCTGAACTAAGCAGAAAGTATCGTACCGCTTTTGAAACTTCGGAATGAACTCGCTACCTAAAGTCAAATAGCAGAAGGTCCTTAGACATTTTGGAACACACAAATCAAAATGCTACCTAAAATTAAACGTGACAATGACAGCACACTGTGTTTAAAAAAGGGGGTCACAGTCAACTGCTTATTCAGAACTGCTAGTTTAGTGGTTTTCATGGTACTGAAACAAGCAATTTAGAACTGCTCACTGTTTACAGGCATATTTGCAGCATTAACGGAATCTTTCTGAATCACGACAGAGTTGGTATTTCCTCTCTCCCAGTTGGCACAGCACACAAGAAACAACAAAATACGTTGCCGCAAGGGGCCACATGGTGCTTCCAACCTTCGTTCGGTTTGAAGACTGGATGAAATACGGTTTTCCAGCAAAATTTATAGTAAATTTCACTTTTCAGCCCTTTTTGGGATATCCTGGATGAAAGGCAACTTTTATTTTTATCCGTACCTTCCATCTGCGAGAGGAAAAGTTAATAGTAAACACAAATCAGTCATGGTTTAGTGGTCCTACTATTGTGCCAGGTACTTAACCTGCGCGCTTCTTTTTGTGAGAAACTTTAAGCACCATAACTTTCTTCTCCGCTCTTTCTTGACGGTTCTGTTTCACTGGGAATAGGTAGGTCTTCTGGTATGTGAATTCTGACACCTGAATCACTCCCGGCTAGAGCAATTAGGACATTATATAATGTCTGCAGCAAGTCAGGGAAGTTCAGTCCTTAATCGTTACAAAAGTGGAAACGTCTTTCACAAGCCGAGTATGTCTTAGCCTTTGCATTTTCTGAATGCGTCATATCGTCACTTCTCTTGGTTCAAGCAAATTACTTAATATCACCATTTCTAATTTACCAGACATCAAAGATATTACAATTACCGTGCGGCAGGCAAGATTTAGTTGAAAGTGTGTTAAGCCCAAAACTCATATGTAACACTTATTTCATGTCATTACAGCTATTTGATGTCAACATAAAATGCAATTTTGTACTCGATCTGTAGGCCCACGGTAGTGAAACATTACAGATGAAAGCGCGTTAGGCTCCAGATACCATTTCCCTTTCTAATTCTTGCAACTGGCGTCAACCAAGGTCATCTAAGTCCCAAATAAATAATTATATCAATCCATTTGTATAAGTTATATGAGATACACAAGCATAAGACATATGTACGATCTTCAATAGTACTACACAACCATTTTACGTACTAAAACATGGGCCCTCAGAACAGTACATTATCCAACAAGGCCATGCGGCATAACGCTTCAATATGCATTACAAAACGAGAAATCTACATTGCAAACTACATTTGTAAAATGTAATTGTTTTGTAGATGGTAGTATCCATACTATGCTACGTATGACAGGGCCAATGTACCCACAAAAACCTCGGCAGAAAACAGCATACCCATAAAAAATGCCACGGTGATTGGTACCTTTCCATGTGTGCAAGTGTTGCAAGTGAACACCTGCGAGGAAGTGTCTCTCCTTGGATCACACCATTGAAGCAGTTTGTTTTTAACATTAACGTCCAGTTCAAACGCCTCAAGACATTACCTTGAAAACATGCAGTGCCCATATTAATTTATCAGTGAAACTGACAACCTGTTGTCACAAGTCATGCAACATGGGTGGCTCGATTTTCTGCGTTAAATAAATCATATATAGCCGTTACGTCTGTGGTTGCGGTTGTGTCTGACTCCAGATCCCCCATCAGTTTAAGAAACGCTCTGCCAATTTTATTCTGATTTAGAAATCAGCTGTACTTGATACGATAATTTGTTTTAAGAATTCCTTAATTCAACTGCGATACTTCGAAACGTTAGTTGTGAACACACGTAACAAAGCAGCAAAATACACTCCTTCAGTACTTCCGTATATACAGACAGGCCAGTAAAAGTGTTAGTTAATGCATAAACAGCTTAGTTCCATTACCTGTTTTCGAGAATATAGATTTCCAGGAATCAAACGTAGTCAGGGATAACCTCAAAGTTTCTCACCTCTGCCATATTTAAAATATTTAATTCTTTCATAGATAAATATGAAATTTGAAGCCGCTAGTACGTTTTAAGACTCATCACTGCATTTAAGTTTCACACTGCTAACCACAATGGATCATCACTTACCACGCTGAAATGTAAAGGTAAATAAATAAATAAATATGTTTATATTTATTATATACCCGACATGTTTCGGCTAATCACTGTCGTCGCGAATCATACTGATATATGTGGGAAGATCTTCAGACCATACATCTTAAAATCAATTAAAAGACAGTAAACAAAATGCATAATAAGAATGATATGCAATATAAAATACCAGATACAAAAGAGTGTAACATATGAGTCAATAAATTTTACTAACACAATGAAACTCATGAGCTTATTATGTCAGGGCAGAGTTTGTTATGTATTAATATTATCGTTCGCTAACAGTTTTTGGCAAATACTGTTCTATGCGCCTTACATGAATAATAAGATGTGTAATAATAACGTGGCATAGTGGAAGACATCGTCCAATGTATCGTGGTACAGGGTAACCATGTGCTATATCTGTCACGTTATTTTGTATTCTAAACAAAATTTATTTTAATAAAATGTCTCCACCTTAGACCACTACTCATGTTTACAGGAGCCATATTCGCTGAATTTGTTATGTTACTGACTTCAGCGTCAACTTTTGCTTCCGTAGTTGATTCACATGGTTATGATGTTCTCAAAAACGAAGCATTCGGGTCAGTATTTAGACCCATTGAAACATATGCAGTTTCAATATCGTTTTAGTTGCTGCGCTTGGTGGAGAGAAACGTATACTTATACTTCCGTTAAAAGAAAGCGTGAAAACATGTGAGCAGCTGTTGTAGACTGTGATTGGTCGAGTCTTGTGGCGTGTTTCAGCAGACCTGCAGGCATACGGTATGTAAGAGGTTGGTCTCATTCTCTTGGGTTAGAACATCACACTCATACGGTAACTTGCGACCGTGAAGTTCGGACATCACAATCGCTTTAGTATATGCGCCGATTTCAGCAACAAGACGTCAGGTGGCACAAATACAATCAAATGTTACTGACTACAAACGTGAACACAGTTCTCACTCTGGTAATCTAAAAATTCTCTAAGAATTATAACATCCTGAAATGGGTAACATAAACACAATAACATCTAATACCAAAAAACGTATTAAAATCATTCATACAGAGCTATTGACATCAGCTAAGTTCGCCTGTTAACCATGCGTTGAAATCTCCGTGCTTTACATTGGTGTTACTAGGTCACAGCAAAAACCAAATACTAGATACCTGCATGAGCGTGTCTTCAACTTGTGCTTGGCAAGTCGATTCTATAGCTAACGGTCTTCAGTGCCACCTTTGCAAGGACTGCCCGCTCAAACAGGAAATGCAATGGGGCCCTGATTCACCATAACCCACCACGATATTATCAGAGAGAAAAAAGTGAGACAGTAAGGGACAGTGTGTTCACCAATAAGGCAACCGGAAGAAAAAAAAAATATTCACCAATATAAAACCTCAATTACTGACGTGCAGGGACTTTAAGCGAATCATTAGGCAGCAGTATTTTAATTTACTACCTTGTAAAAATCTGTTTAAGGTTAAGGCAAGGTCGTCTAGCAGCCTTCGAATTATTTCTGTCCAATACAAAGTCAATGCCAACTCATTTTTACACAATCCTTATATACACAAAAAGTACGCAGCAGAAGGACTACAAAAGTTTGCGGTTAATGTCGTCTTCTGGGATGTGACACCGTGTGGTGTATACAGATCTACGTTGAAGACGGAGGTAACGAGTTCCTCTGAAATTTCGACACATATCCACCAGACTACATGACTTCATATGCAAGACAAGAGTAATATTAGTCAACGATCGCTATGAAACTTCAAATAGAATATACAAATACTCTGCTACAGGCTACTCTCGATTAGAGAAAGACATCGCTGTAGTCGCCAACAATATTTCAGTTGGCGATTTTTAGGACAAAGCACATCAGATTATTAACGACGATGTATAGCACAGGCCTATTTAAAATTGTACTAGAATAAAATAACAACAAATAATAACACAATGATTCATATAAATGGATATAATGTATCAGGACATCTACATCGTAAATGTTTAACTTAGTTATATTTCCAACACTTAAAACATAATACATACGGACCCGACACCTGATACACACAGAAAGTCAAAAGTGAGATGGATTTATGTATAAGATTCATTGCTTAAATGAAACGTGTCCTTTAACAGTAAATGAAAATTGATTAATCGGACGATACCGTAGCTTAAGAGTCGAGGAAAAGGCAAAATGTTTTACAGTACCTGGGGTAATATAGTAGCCAAGTGATATATATATTACGACATACCAGGGCACTTATATATGTTTAGTCTGACCAACCAGATCTTTTCTTGACCGTTAAATTGGCCGCAAAACCAATAGAAACGAATGTATGACCTCTGTTAATACAAATATTTAAAATAATCAAAACACATTCCTGGAAATGAGAAAGGATTCACTGTTCACTCGTATGTCGAAGTGAATTTACACTATAGGGGCCGTTGGAAAGTTGCTGTCAGTACTCTTTTATACGCGTATAAATTTTCGTCGTGGATTAGGAAATTTTCAAAACAGAAGTTCAAAGTAAAAATTATTTCAAACACTACCGTTTACCTGCTTTAAATTTCAAACTCTTTTGAATTATCATATCACAGATACATGTAAAGAAACAAGTAATACGCTTTATTCCAAAATACCACATACTCCTGATAAGCCACTTCACGCAACACTTAACATCTTTACTTTAACAGAGCGGTTCAACTTACATTAGGTCTACAAAGCTTTATATACGCTGCCTGTGTTCAGACGATGTAAGAGTAGGTGAAAATAGCAAAATATTTCTGCTAAACTACTTTTCATATTCCGATTTTGAGATTAAAAATAATCATGAAAATAGAAGTCACGTGGAAATAAATCCGAGCATACCTACTGTGCCACTACTAATATAAGTATACTTACACATTTTTATTTACATATTTATAAGTATATTTATATGTAAGGCAGCACGTTCGTCCGAAACGTTAGTAAATTTCAATGAGTATAAACAGCGTCACATCCCGAAAATAACGATCTCCAAATATTTCACTAGTTTGAAAATTTACGTTTATATTCTGCTTGGAAATTTATTTCTTCCTTTCTCAAGCTTACATAATGAATGACTCTCTTGGCTCTCTGCAAGAGCAGAAATATTCGTAGAAATATTATTTTCTGTTAATTCCATCCTTCACAGACACAGTTCGCCATCGGGGGCGTACATCTCCTCTAGAGTAAGAAAAGACTCCTACTAGCTCTACATTTTTGCAGGTAATGGAGTGAACTCCGCACTGATGGTTAAAATTTTGTTGCTATTAATTTACAAAAGGCTACGGGGCATTAAAATCACGACGATTACAATTTTAAAACGGGAAATATCGTTAACTTATTTTAACAGAGCGGGAATGATGCACAAGAGGTACACCGACCCGTTCGATTTGTATCAGACTTACTGCAAAGTTAATTAGTTAATTTGTCTGAACCTAGAAAACAATGACGGGCCAATACATATAAATATATATATATATATATACACACACATACATACGTATGTGTATGCATGCATGCAAGTCTTCCAGTCATGCACGGCAATTTCCAATAGCGTGAGCAAAAAGGTTACAGCGAGGAAGAAGACGTTATTCATAATTATGTGACCAAAATAAAATCATGGCCATTAAAGGTGTAAAATATAATAGCATGCTCTTAGGTAATACTAAGCTTCCGGTGTGATTAGATCTGAGTAAATGCGGGAAGTCCATCCATCTTGTAGTGGTCGTTTATCTCCTTAACGTTTCGGTAAGCAGTGTCCATATGTTTACAGATACAAGGCCACCCAGCTCGAGATCTATGACCAGAATGCAAAGACTGTTAGCTTATTTGCATCACCGGTTTCAATATAATTTATTTCTTGTCCAAATGATGATGGCTACAGTGAGTCATTCAGTATATACCAGTCTTTGCTTTTCTTCGAGTGGTTAGAAAACAACAGAGCACTGAACGAATAAGCCAACGAACAGTGCAGTGACCGAATACTGAGATTTATTTCAACACTCTTCGCCATATTTATGAAGACAATATTCTGCAGTGAGGTAATGTGTGATTTACTGCGAAAATTCATATAAAATGTTGCAATAACCGTTTCTGAGCAACTGACAAACTCATTAGGTGTAAAAAGACCAATATGATACTTTCCATTCCAACTATTTCTTAAAAGTTTAAAAATTTTATCTGACACATTTTCCAAGGGGAAACGCAAATGCTGAGGTTCACGTAAACACGTTCTGCTTCCCAGAAAAGTGTCAAACTACAAAGCTTAAATGGTACGATAAACTCGAGAATTTTTACAAGTTACTTTGCAATTACATTGTGTTCATAAGGGAAGTATTAACATATATCATCATTAACTTCAAGGACCGCCAAAGAGCCTATTCCATCTCCCTTTAATATCTACTTTGATCAGTCCATCTTTTCACAAGTCTTCCAAAATTTCTTTTTCTTCCTGTCAGTTACGATTGTCTTAAATGGTTCCAACGCGTGCACATCAATTTATTTCGGTAATCTCAAATTTTATGTGCGATATAATCTGTAATGCCTTTCTAAAGCTTTCACTGCCTTTACATCGCGGATTGCAAATCCTGGTAGTGATCGGAAGGAGCAATGTGGCAGCTGTAATTCATCTTACAATAATTTCTGTTATAGGACAGACTTCCGATCCATATACAAAAACAGGAATTTTATTTTGGGTCTCTTAAGAATGTAATTACACATGTTCATCTTGAAACAGCAATGATTTTGTTTTAACACAATTTTAATTATATTTTAATCCTGCATCGCTTGTTGTTTTAATACAGATAATGTATAGTTACCCGCACATTTCATTCTAATTTCGATACGTGTTTCACACTTCCAAAAAGTAGGCAATAAATAACTGTATACTCTAGCTAGCTTAGATCTAGTGCGATAAGGGCACATTTTCACGTACTGCCGAAGGATGATGTGGCGCGCTGTGTTCAGCATAATTATGGAGGCTCTTCCTCAGTGCTCTTGAGCATCGCATCAGAACAATTCCGTCTCACGACACCTACATTCACGCACGTGTGAATGAGTGGCTTATCTGGTTTCAATAAATGCGATACCACTTCATACCACGTAATTACTGGAATTTCAGAATCAATACTCATGGTTTAGCATCACTGTTACACTCCCAAACTTCGCAAAACTTGTTCACTGCATTCCAATTGACGCTATCTACGATCGCCCATAAATAAATACTGATACTGACAATGAATATCTTATAACATATGCCCAAGTCTCAAGAATACATATGCAACAGATAGCGTGGTACTATTTATTCCTGCTTTTTTTACATAATGCTTTACTTTTTATCTGTACCTCATGGATCAATCAGTTGGCAATCCACATTCAGTTTGACGACATTAGCGTGCGTATTCTGCGTGAGCACTTTGCATTAATACATACCTTCATGCAAAAGCTGGAGGTATATTCAAAATTTTCCCCTGTGTACGAATGACGCGTGGAGTGGAGTTAAACTTGAATAACCGGAAAAGAGTCGCAGGCAATTACTAAAGTGCGGGAAAGGATCGAGCCTAAGAGTGGCTGCGAATCGAGCCCTGATAATACAGCCCATAAGCAGCCATATTACTGCGCTACGCCGGCACATTTCCACACAAAGCACATAACTGATTTTCTTGGACAAAAGAGAAAAAAATTGAAAAAAAGTTCCAAGGGAAAAAGAGTCATCCTGAGATTCGATTGACATCACCTCATGCATTGGAATGCCATGACCTACCACACTCACTGTATTACACTTACGTGATGTACGTAACATCGACAGTAGTGCGTGCGGGATTCAACTGACGCCCAAGAGGACTTCGAACATCAGGTATCTTGGTGGAATTCAAGGCAAAATCCTCCTTACATACAAAAGGAGAATCTGTCAGTATGTAACTTACTTTAGCTGTAATAGTTCATAATATTTACGAACAGAAGAAGAAACTGGTGACAACGGCAATGGATATGATGGTGGAATCGGTGCTGCGGGATTTACCATAACTAAAGAAACCTTCAGTTAGCAGCCCCGTGTAATGCATATCGTTATGCTGTCAAGCTTAGTATCTCAGTACACTTGTATTCCACAACTTCTTAAATTACAGAGATTAGGTATTTTTTTGGAAAATTACTTCATATGGGCCAAAAAATTATGCAGATACCAAAAAAAGTTTTATAAATTAATTTTCTGCTGAAAATTCAACAATGATGATAACCGCACGAATTTGAAGTTGAAATTTCAAAGGACTATTTTTTTAAATTTGTTCACAAAAACGTTGAATACATATACGTAAATTCTTCAGTAAGGACAATTTTGTACCACAAGTTACATCATTCAGTGACTATAAAGTTGACTGCTAATAGTTGTCAAGCACCACTTATGCAAGAGATTACTCTAAGAAGGAGAAAATTCTTGTCCCGTTTTGAAGCATGTCGAGCTTAACATCGGAACTGAGTTGCATCAGAATAAGCAGGAAATCAAGTTTCACCCATACGTCAGATCAAAGAGTCGCACGTACGATTTGAAACGAATTTTAGAAAACGACTGGCTATTCGACAAGTTCAAGAGACGACGAATTTTTTAATTAAGTTTCAAGACATACGGTACTTACAGTAAAGTAACAGCATTTTCAACCATTAAGCACAACTCCTTGGAATCTGAGAAATAAACAAATATTGTCCCTTTACCATATGATAGGTACGTCAGGCTGAAAATCAAAGCGAGTGTTGCCACAAGTAACGCTGAATACGGCTAATATTTATGCACGATTATCTGTCATAATGAGTGGATGCGATAAGACAGGAAATGACTGGGTGGATGTGATAAGACAGGAAATGGCTGGGAAAGACTTCAGAAAAGTATTAATGACAGAAGGGAGGCTTTACAAAACATAATTCATCTAAATAATACGGCCACATTGATATTATCAACAACATTCGTCACTTACTTGTTGCGACTAAACTTCAGTTACAACTAATTATAAAGATAATAAAATTTCCTTGCATATACAAGTTGTATTTTCAAACATCAGTCATTTTCATATACATGCATAGTATTCTACTATCATCAAAGGCCCTCCTGTCCCCGTTTTTATCCCGCAGCGTTAAAGTAAAGTGAGCATATGCAATATACAGTATTTGTTACCAACTTGCTGCACAGTGTTTTTGTTGTTACTGATTATTACTGCGACATGTTTCGGTCACTGTTCTCGGCCATCTTCAGGGAGCTCGCAAGTTTATTGACGTGTGCAGCTTACGTGTCAACTTAAGTGGGACAGACTTTACACATCAGTGTCCAAATATAATTAAAATTATAATTCAAATAAAAATATTAAAACCCTTAAAATCAGTTTATGGTTAAAAACAATTTTATTAGTTTTAATTATAATTTAATTATATTTGTACACCGATGTGTAGAGTCTGTCCCACATAAGTTGACACATAAGCTGTATGCGTCGATAAACTTGCGAGCTGCCTGAAGATGGCCGAGAACTGTGGCCGAAACATGTCGGAGCAGTGATTAATAACAACAAACACACTATCCAACAAGTTGGTAACAAATGCTGCATATATGCAATGCAGTTGCACGGAAAATGTACAATATTAAAAAAGCGTATACAATATTTCACAAACTAAATTAATAATGCTTGCTATGAAACATACAAATACGTTTTCGTTTTCTCTAAATTACTAAAATCAAGCAGCTGAACATGCTCATACGGGGAACGCTACACAGCCAGATTCTGAGACAACAAAATGCTGTCATTCTAGGTATTTACATGTAAACAAGATTCTAAATGTGCCTACTCAGTTATCGTAAATGTATTAAATACACGAATGACATTGTTGTTTAACTCGGAGGTAGAATATGGAATGAGATGCTTGAGAACAATACAAAAAAAAAGTGTCAAACGTGTCATTGCGCTGCAAATAATTTTGTGGATGTGTAACAATTACATCTGAATTGACCATGGCCATCAAAAGCATTTTTATTGCAATTACACCACAAATTGTCTCCAGTATCTTTACGTTTACCTTGCAATGCTCAATTTTAGGCACCATCACATTACTGCGGAGCGCATATTAAAAACGCATCGTCCGGTTTTAGACATGAGTCACCTCCACAGAGGATAAACTGATCTGGATTATATTCTATATGAAATAACGTCGACCCATTTCAGTCGTCGCTGAGATTAGACACTTTTACTGAGCATAAATAACTTGTTTTGAGTTTATCTCAGATATTAAAATTAACACAATGAATATAAATTGATTTTCTACTTTATTTGGACATGGATTAACATCCACTACAGCGTTATTTCAAATGGCTCCGACATCACAAATACTTGTTCAGAAGTACGTTAACGTAGTCTTACCACGCGTGGTCATTCCGTAGGAAAATAAACGCTCCAGTTGTGAGCTGAAGCCCGCCATTACAAATAAAATACAAAATAATAAAAAGGGACGCAAGTTGGACTGTGCAAAAGTCCGATTTCTTTCATTATTTTAATGCAGCGCTCTACTGCAATGACAGTTTCAAGCACACCTCCTATACTAATACGTGTCGTATACCAAGTTGTTGATGCAGTGGGCATCAGCATAGGATCTTGCCATCAAATTTTTACTGAAAAACTTCAGATGCGTCGCGTCAGCGCAAAATTCGTGACGAGATTGTTCACTGTCGATCAGAAAGAGAACCGTGTTGAAATCAGTAAGAAACTGCTTGCCAATGCAAATGGTAATGAAAACTTTCTTAACATCATCATAACATGTAACTTATTCCTTTTTGGGTAATTCCCCGGCGTCTGAGATTTAATTGCCGACGTTTCGGAACTCACTATCGGTTCCATCTTCATAGGCAGGTGAATGAAGTACTTCATACTTCATTCACCTGCCTATGAAGATGGAACCGATAGTGAGTTCCGAAACGTCGGCA
>Ga0123357_10004104_pt1 | contig 16971 bp, 10 predicted proteins | sample TergutEmb28metaG_FD_89873 | JGI IMG/M metagenome (GOLD analysis project Ga0123357, IMG submission 89873) | Embiratermes neotenicus P4 segment gut microbial communities from Petit-Saut dam, French Guiana - Emb289 P4 | ecosystem: Host-associated > Arthropoda: Insects > Digestive system > Gut ... | reverse complement strand
TTTCCCAAACCATTTTCGACTTTTAATTTATCCTTAAACTTCTCAAGGAAAACGTCGGAAAAAGCCAAAAAAAAAAAAAAAAAACGCACGAAAAAGAGCGAGCGTGTGGGATGAGACAGTCTGCTTTTCGGTGGGCACATGATACGGAACCGAACTCAAGTGTTGTCAAGTGCCTTTCAAACCACACATTCTCCATGGCAGAACTCCAGAACGTGACAACACTGCAATACTCTCACTGCTCGGAACAAAGTTAACGCACGGCGACAAAGCGACAACTGAAGGCTCCCGAAGAAGGCTGCCCCCAAAGCCCCACTGTGATTGGTTGTTGCATTTCCCATCCAAGTATAAGATGCAAGACAAATGGCAATGATGATAAAGACGTGAAATTGGTTCTGCAAGATGCAGGTTTAATTCCACGCTACAGCAATTTGTATTTAGTTCCATCGCCAAAACTATCGGTGAGGTTTGAAAAGAAAGAGGTAAATAGCAGACGCAGTATTTTTGTATGGATACCACAAAATTCTTCTGTCATTCTGTCTCCCTCTGAAGTCACCATTTGCAATCGTACTGCATATAAGAGCATCAAAACTGCACTTTATCATCGCTGAAAACATTTAGTTTGTTGAAAATATTGATTCAAAGACCGCAGTAGGTTCTATACAAAATAGCTTAAAATTAAACTGAAGTAATAATAATTATTAAATTGGACTGTTTACCTGATAACTATCGTTTCTCACTTCCGGCCGTTAATCCTCCGTGCATCTGGGTGGTCGGCTGAGTGGGCTATGTTAATACGGTACGAGCCGAGAGGAGGCGGCAACCGACAGCTGTCAGATAAAATAATGAAAATCTGTCCAGCCGGATCGTGGTTGTTTCAGCGTCAACCAACGCTGTGACTTCCCAAAGCATATCTTCGAAAGACAATACGCGCCTTTGCAGAGCAATCGTGCAGCTACAAAGGTGGGAGTGGACCTCAACAGATATATCATCAGCGGAAGCAACAGTGTATAAACCATCCAGGCTTGTTTCACTGTCATGGGTACTGGTCTCTCATCGGCCTACGTTTCGTCTGCCGGTCGTAGGGTTACCATCCGTCCGGCAATTCTCAAGTATTTTATGAGTAAATGAAATGTCCTCTGGCTGTTTTGGTAGCGCTGAGCAGGGTGAGTCGATGGGTTTACCACCTCACTGCTATTAGACCAGAACTGTTGGCATTTGACCCCTAATTATAAATCCTGATCGCACAAGTATAATCAGGTAGTGTTCAAGCGAAGAGGGAGCTTCAAAACCTGTACTCTGAACAAAATATCATATAGCGATTAAGAACAATATAATGGGAGGGACACGTAATCCCCATGGAGAAGATAAAAACAGTTTGGCCATGAATTTTAAAGAACAGACCAATTGGGAGACATATGTGTAGATGGAAGGGTAATACAGGGTCATTATTTTATATGAACAATAACCTATGTCACTTCCTGTCGATTTGATTGGTGTGAAACGTAGCCATCTCATCCGATCGCCCGCACGCTCGGTGTAACAACTGCAGCAGGTGCCACGCCATATATACCAGATAAACAACCCTGTGGAAAGGGTTAAACTAGCTCTGGATGAAGTACGGTGGACACTGACACATATGTTCGGGATTCCATAAAATGCGGGGAGTTTCTTTAACAAGCTTCTCACCCTATCAGACTCTCGAGCAGAATTTTCTTCCATGGAATCAGTTCACACATGGGTGCTGAAAGAAACCATAATTCAGAAATTGCTGGTCTTTGAGAGGAAAATTTTAAGAAGAATATTTGGGCCTACGAAAGAAAATCAAATATGGAGGATTAAGACTAACGAAGAATTAGATAAACTGACAAAAATATAGTTAATTATATTAAAGCTCAAAGACTACGCTGCTTTGGTCACGTACAGAGAATGCCCGATACCAGAACAGTCAAGAAGATATTTAAATGGAATCCTCTAACTAAAAGATCACAAGGAAGACCCAAGTACCGATGGGAGGACAACGTCAAACAGGACATTTGCCAAATTGGAAAACCTGCGTCCAGGATCGAGGGAAATGGAAAGATGTCGTTGAGAAGGCCATAACTTTTAAACACTAAAGGAAGTTCAGTGCCTGAAGAAGAAGAATCAGTTCACACTGGTCTTTATACACGTAGTTGAAGAGCCTCCTTTGAAGTGGAATAAAGAACAAAGCAAGAGGGAGTCTGTAGTAAAGAAGAACAGAACCTCAACCCAAATAAAGAAGTGGGTTTTCAACTCTTGTTCGGTCTCTCCAGCTTCGTTGTCTGTAGGTATGGAAGAAGTTGAAGTTGTTGTTTCTCTCTCTCTGTCAGACTCGACATAATACGAGCAGACCAAAATCTCCGCCAAAAATTCTACAACAGCAGTCGGTAGTGTATGGTGACGAAAGCTGTGTTTCATTTACGTCAGTAAGCTACTCCTTGTCCCTCTTAGCGGTGAAACAAGGAAATAAATATTTGTGGTTTTCAGTTACAATATTTGTACACCGAGCGAAGTTCCATTGACATGGGTCGCTGTGATCCCTGACAAGTGACTTGCTTCATGGGAAGATAAACGTTATATTTATTTAGTGCTAAGGAGAAAACTGATATGAAAAGTGTAAACTACATACTTTCATCCTGAATTTTACTTCGCACAGGTTGTAGAGCATCTAACTGCACCATATTCCCGTAGAGTTCCTCCACACTTCCTGATAAAAGTACAGTTGCTTCGATGACCAGGAAAGTTCCTGCTGTTTACTGAATCGTTCAATAACCATCAGTAATTATTAAAAGCAAATGATTTCCTTTTCGTGGCTCGACAGGCCGAGTGAGCTAGCCTTACTCTTTCTTGAGGTGTACAGATCACACTCAGACACACTACACTCGGTAGGACTCCACTGGACAGCGATCGGCCCGGTGCAGAGACCTCTGACAACACATAATACTCACAACAGACACGAGTCCATGCCCCCGGAGGGATTCGAAACCGTAATCCCAGCAAACGAGCTGCTCCAGATTCACGCCTTAGACCGTGAGACCACTGCGATGGCCAAAATAGATGATTACATTGTACTTTAATAAAATGAACTGCTGCGATCAGGCAATAATGGAGAGGTGGAGAAAAGTTGGCATGCTTGATTCTGTACTTTCCAGTTCACACATCTGGTTACATACCTCGTGAAGACAATTATGTTTTTGGATGACGAACTGTTTATTGGCTAGTAATATTCAAGTCTATTTCAAAACAATTGAAGTAAATTCGGCAGGGATAGTTCCAGTTAAATAAGAACTATACTCATGAAAAAAAGTCTAGCAACATGAGCGTGTCTCCCTACATACCTAATCAAACACGCAAATGAGAACAAAAATTACTGGAGGAAAGGAGGGGACAGAGGGATAACAATAAAAAAAAATTCAAGCGGCACCTTCTGCTGTAACGGTGTAAAATAAACTGACCGGATATTGAACTCAGATCCGCCTGACTGAAGCTCCCTGCACTAACAGCAACATTTAAACCGAACGTTGCATTTGCGGCTCTTGCTTCGCATTATGTAATTCCACGGTTCGATTCTACAATCAGAAACTATTTCAAAAGAAACAACAGACAGTTATTTTCATTCATCTCGTTATTTTCATTTCATAATGGCCTTGGCATTTCCAGCTCACTCCAAGGAGCAGAACCCTCTTTGAAGAGTCAACAGTCACAACTGATAAAGAAATTCGCAGCCTGCTATTGAACTCGAAAGGTTTATTTATCGTGTTCACAACAGTCTACCACCGACCCGTATTGTGAGCCAACTAAATCCAACATAAACCTAATTCGTAGGAACTAGTTTTGTTGATTTACGGTTTACGCCTATTTAATTACGCTGTCAACAGCTTAGATTAAGCTTATATGATGTCAAATGGTAGGATAAACTAGTGAATAATGAATTGAAATGTCGAAGGAAGCACTGGTAGTCCAGGCTACGGGCCGGACGGTTCGGGTTTGAATCTCGGCAGAGCAAAGACATTTTTCTCCTCTCCAAGATTTCCAGACTGGCTCTGGAGCCCATCCAACCTCCTATTCAATGGGTACCAGGGTTCTTTCCTGACGGCAAAGTGGGAGGGGCGTGATGCTAACTTCTCACCTCCACTGAGCGCCAAGGTTAAGAATGAGTGGAGCAATAACCCTGTTCCCCCTTTACGCCTTCATCTGACTCGTGGGCTACAACAAACAACAAAAAACGTCAGTCTGTTTAACCTGTTTATAGGCCAAGAATTTAGCTCGGAATCTCTCCACAAACGAAGAGGGAGTACACTCTCGGCGATGGAGTTCCTAAAAACAGGACAATGTACCTTGGAGTTCCATAATACACAGGGAACTTCTTGCGCAGTTGAGCGGCTAGCGGATTTATCACAAGAATTCTGCACAGTGGAGTACTCAAGTTGTCAGTCAAATGGTCTGAAAAGCACTAAACCTCGGGGGTAGTGTCAAAAGTTGGCAGAATAATGAACACAGAACGGAACGCAACGACATCCCAGGCCATTTCAGGTGCAGGAAGATAATCCATTTCTGTGGCCTCTGTCCAATTAAGTGCGAACAAAAAGAAACAAGAGGAAATGACAACAGCCTCTTGGATTGTTTTATGGCAGAGTGAACAACCAGATAGGAAATGGCTGGAAACAAGCGGATGTGACGTGTGCTTGGCCCTGGTCCATACCTAGAAAACCGTGTCAATATGCTCTACCGCAGAGAGCAAAAACTGAAGAACAGATACATTAACACTGTCTCGTCTTACGTCATCTGCTGTAGCGTCCCTCAACAGTAAGGACCAGACACCAAAGCTGACGGAGCTTATGCTCAAACTAAGGTCAGGCGCCCACGTATAGGATATCTACCGTACTGCCTTCATAAATCCCACTAGTAAATGCCAGCCCCTGACGACTGATGGTCAAAAATGGCTTAAAGTGCAAGAGTTAACTTTTAAAAAAGATTTTATATATTTTAAAGTGTCAGAGAACAATTAAGACACTCAGACGAGAAAAAAAGGTTAAAAGAAGGCGGAAAAAGTAATCACAATGCCATAGAGAAATAAAAAGATAAAAATTAATTTTAATATGATTTTCAGGAAAATTTACAAAACGAAGAAAAGAACGAAGGAATAAAGCCAAGAAACGTACAGTGCAAGACATCGGTACAGCAAATTTAATTTGAAGTACTAGATCCACCAACATGATTGCCACAATCGACAACGATAGACGCTTCTGTGCTCAAAATACTTTGCAAGAAAGAAGAATACAGGAAGCAGAGGATACGAGACTGCGTGGGTAGGTAAAGGAAAATTCTATTCCTCTCGTGAATCGAATCCCTCCGCTTTAGTGACCGTCCGTAGGTTTTGAATCGTGACGATGAGGTGAAATTTGCCTCTGTACATTTTACACGAATGCGCACTATGCGTTCCCTCCGTACCTTAACAACAGATTACATTGAAGCAAACTCGGTATCTCGCCAACGACGAGATATCGAACATGTTCGATTGTTATGTAAGGATCATAAACTTTTTTTCTGCAGCTTCAGTTCCTACCCCATAGAGGAGACAGTCTGAATTAATTATAAAGATCAATCAGGGCAAACTGTCATAAAACATACATAAGTATTCGCGTAAATGTTATTTTCGACGGGTTAAATTCCGAAAGGGTCCACAAATTTTTGTAACAATCCCAAATACGAAATTGCACAGAACCCCCACCTGGCGGTAGTCGCATTGTTGAAGCGGGTGGGACGGACGTACACGACGAGCTTAATAGTTAATTTTCGAAACTGTTTAGCGACCCCCCACCAAAAGATACACACGAGCGCGTTATAATAAAAGGTTAATATAAAAAGCCGATCGGCCGTTCATAATTCGATAGTTTACCAGTTGGATGGCACTGGCTATACAGTACGTAGTTACAGGCTGCAGGAGGAACGGGTTCCGTAACATGCTGTGACTCGACTACAGCCACCAGGCAACTTCATCACAAGACAAGTTTCCGTGTAAGGAGGCCTCGGCAGGCTTGTTCAAAAGGTAACGACAGATTCCTCAGACGCAAGAATGCAGTATCTCACGAATGAACACCCAAAACTCCAGACCAGCATACGGTAGGTTGCCGGATTCTATATAGTCCGGGAAAGTATCCCAATCCAAGGACCAGTCGTACTATTTCCGTGTGTTCCAAATAAAATACCAGGTTGATTTCAAAGGTCAAATCGCTTCCTCCGTTAACCTATTTTTACTACTCCCCCTTGGTGCCAGGATGGTATGTTACGGGTAGACAATTACTTTTAATATTACCATTAATATTACCTAGCATACATGGCAGTCGAATGTACGTTACGTATAGAGCACAGGTGGAATGATACTTACAAGGGAAAACAGAAATACTCGGAGAAAATAAACCTGTCCCAGTGTCACCCTGTCCACCACAAATCCCACACAAATGGGCCTCAGACCGAATACGAGCCACCGCGGTGAGAAGCCGGCGATTAACCGCCTCAACCATGGTACGGCCGTCAGTAAACAAAAGTAAATTGTTTACCGACAATCGGCTAAAATATGGACAGCATTGCTCTATAACTCATAAAAATAGTCCGAAGATGCTTCTCAGGAATTGAACTACAATGCCGAATTAGGATTATTGGCGCACCAGTCCGAAATGTAAACCCTCTTCATTTCACTGTATGTGCATCTAACAGCACCTCTTGTGTTGTCAAAATTATCTCAATTTCCCATACATGACTTTCCAGTCCAAAAGAATCCGACAGACACTACTGACTTCATTCCAAATGCCATGAAAATAACTTTAATATTCCACACCCACTTTTAAAGTCCTGTGGAACTCAGTGACCATCATACCACCAAGCCTCCGTGATTTCGAACACCACCACCACCAAATATCTACTTCTTGTATCGTCTACATGGATGTGTGACAAGTGTAATCAGAAGCATTAATTTCTTCCCGCCGTTCTTCTGTCTTATGTGCATTTGATGTTGCTTCCAAAGAACGTAGAAAACAAAATACAGTATTCCGCAGACATTACTACACATGCCTCGAGCAGGAATCAAAATGGCGATCTGCAGAGAAAATAAAAATGCCTGAGGATGGAGAACGGCCAACCCCCGAAATTCGATACTACTACTACTACTACTACTACTACTACTACATCTTCGTCTTAGCTGCTTACTAATTTGGAATTCAAAGCGTCCAAAGCGAAGCATTACGCCTATGCTCTTGTCCCTGTACATGCCATCAAGGTATATGGGGCATGGTGGTAGGGCTATAGCTCCAGCTTCGGCGCTAGTTGGATGTGAGTGGTTGGCTCCTCGCCCCCGCCGCTGTACTGTTCTTCTCTGCACTAGCTCTACGGTCCAAGCAGGACCTTGGCCTCCTTCAGGATCAATTTACAGCCGTCCCTAAACCTTGATAGTTTTTTTTCCAGCCTCTAACAGCCATTTTCTTCAGATCGTTTTCAACATCTTCCATCCACCGCTTGCTTGGTTTTACAACGGATTTCTTCCTTCTGGGATATTCTTAAAACACTGTGTTCCCCGAGCCAGGAATAGTATCACGATTCATCGGGCGATCAGCCCGTAGCCTAGTCACTATACCGATTAGGCTGCCCCGACTAATTCCGTTCTCTTGGTAACCGGAGAAATTCCCAGTCCACCCAGAACTTTTCTGAATCCAGACCGCCAAAATACGTAGTTACTCCAGACGGCATAGAATTAGATCTGTGCTCTTGTGGGATGTTGCGCAGAGTTTAGTGGTAATTACTTATCGACGTTTCGGAACGTAGCGGTCGCATCTTCAAGCATATAATGGGAACTGATAGGTTGCTCCGAAACGTCGGTAATGAATCACCACTATACTCTGCACAATACCCAGAAGAGCGCAGATCTCATCTACTGCGCGGCGGATGCCTGAAATCAGGCCTAGAATTAAGATCAGCTGCTATCACAGTTACGTTTGTTCCATAGCAAACACCAGGCACAAGACACTCACCCACACGTCACCAGATCCATCACAAAGTGTTACAAAAGACCGTTACTCCGGCACTGCATACGTAATATACACTAACTCGGAGAGCGTTGTGGATCAGGCGTGTGAATTACAAGTAGCATTTATCGTGACATGGCTCTTAACTCCAAAGAAAACACGTAAAGCAACCCCAACACAGAAGACACAAGCGCACCTTTAGCCATGGATTCCACAGATTCCTCCAATTATACGCAGTCTCCGAACTTTCACGCTTTCGTTAACATTTAGACTTTCATGCTCCATGACAACTGATTGTCTTCATATCGATAAAACTGGTCGCATATATTATAGCAGTGCATTTCGAAATGTTTTTCTCGTGTACCACTGTCACAATACAAAACATGTACGCGTACCAGTAGGTACCGCAAATATTAAATGCCGACTTTCAAGACACTGGTGTGCCGGGATGTTTTTCAAACCTTGCAACCAGCGAAACGGCAACGCTGTGAAAACCTCGAATTTTGTTGTTGATACATTTCTAATTTGACCAGCCTCGTGGTCTAGTGGTCAGAGTCTCTGACTACTAATCATGAGGTCCCGGGTTCGATTCCCGGCTCTACCGTGGGAATTTTCCCTGAAGGGGAGGATTCCCGCGGTGACCACGGTCTGGGTAGGTTGGTAGAATTTAGGTTTAAGGGCCCTCCTGGCACTACATCCTCCTATATCACAACTCATATCAGCGGGACAACGTAACTGCGCCTTATGGGCGTCTCAACCTCAGAAGTCGGTTACACTCCTGCCATGCCCAGGAGGGAGGACCACGAAGTCCACAAGGTCATGTGGTGGCATTGGACCAAAAAAAAAATTCTAATTTAATGCAATTAGACGATGGAGAAAAATCTGTATTTATATTCGAAGAGTGAAATACTATCTTGGAATACACTGTACAGTACATGTTGAAGTAAAAGGGCAAAGTAAGTCAAAAACACAACTAGTTTATTGGTTGGATGTTAGTGAAACGACATGTTTCGGCCTACTCAGAGGCCATCATCAGGTTTACTAAGTTCTAGGAGACTAAATATTGCTTGTGTGTGGCGGATGTTGAGATCTCGTCAGGCCTATAAACTGTACATGAGACATAAACTGCGTGTGAGCAGGTAAGGCCGTGGACTTGCGTTGGTATTTGGTATCCTTGGCGGGGGTCATCCCCCTTGGGCTCTGCCGTTGTTGGCGTTGGGGGGATGGCGATTACTTACTTACTCCATGGTGCAGAGTCCTCCTTGAGAAGCTAACTGGTTTGCAGCTAGTTAAGAAATTCCCCACATTTCACGGAACCCGAAGGTTCATTACCGCGCTCACAAAAGTCCGCCACCTGTCTCTAACCTGGGCCAGCCCTATCTAGTCCATATACTCACAACCCATCTCCTGGAAATCCATCCTAATTTTATCCACCCATCTACGCCTAGGTCTCCCCAGTGGTCTCCTTCCCTCCGGTTTCCCCCAGCAAGACCCTATACACCCCCTCTCCTCACCCATACACGCCACATGCCCAGCCCATCTCATTTTTCTCGATTTTATCACCCGCACAATATTGGGTGAGGAGTACAAACCGGATGGCGATTAGCAGGTCTATATGCCTCACATTTGTGGGAAGGATCAAAAAACTATTTCCAACCAATAAACTAATTGTGTTTGACTTACTTTGCCCTTTTAATTCATTGTTACATACACAACAGGGATGCCTCAACTAAACACTGTACATGTTTTTCTCTTCAGTTCAACATACTTGACAACAATTTCAATAGCGTATTTAACGTTTCTAAATTTTATTTATTTAAAAAATAATTCGTACGTTTCTTCGCGTACCACCAGGTGACGACCGCATACCACGTTTAAAAAGCACTGTATGTCGTCTAAATTCCAATCAGTGAACAGAATCTTTCATGATCATCCTGTCAGGCAGTAGGCCACGTGGCATCTGCTTGTTTTATTTTATTCCTGAGGTACTGTTAGGCTATGTACTGTGGAATTCCGGCCTCTAATGGCACCAATATCCATCCATCGGATGGCAGATGAACGAATACTGCGCGCTGGTAAAATGGTTAACTGACATGGAAAAATTAAGAACTCGGAGTAAGACAAGGTGCATTGCAACTGCGTCTATCACAAATCCGTACGACCTGACTTGGGACTGCGCCTCTGTATTCGTCCCTAGGTCTGGGCGCTGTAATCTGTTTTGGTATTGTTGTTTCCAATCATCGACAATTTTCTACAAATCTGACGATGCATACATGAATGTGTAGAAATTCAGCATTTGAACTAAAGACACTCCGACTATTTATGTGGTGAAGGCGCAGTTCTAGGACTGGAATCTGTAAGAATCCCTAAATCCATGGGACATGATCTGACAGCTGCAATGTTGCTCAAGAAATTCCAAGAAATCTATAGAACTCCATGGCTCCTCACTGTGTTCACAGCAGCATTCCTATGGATCCTAACCTGAAACAACCGAATTCCTTCCGCATCCTTGCATCCTACTTCCCAAATATTCTTTGTAACAATATCCTGCCCTCTACGCTTACGTCCTCGAAGCGAAATTTTCTCTTCAGTTTGCTGGGTAAACGTTTGATTGTTTTTCTTACGTCCTACATGCGTATTTTATATTCCAGGTAAAAATATGAATATGGTATGGACACGTGGTAGGCACGGAGGATAGCAGGTGGCTTGTACGAATAATGACCTGGTCACCGCGATGAAGACGACAACGAGGACGATTAAAAGTAAAGAGGGAAAAGGAAGTGGAGACGGTTATGAAGAAGATGAATTTAACATCTGACGAAGCAACCAGCCGGCAAGTATGACGACTGACAAGCAGTAAATGGCGGACCACTGGAAAACTTATTGATAGAGAAAAATACATATTATGAAGCCCTCTTACGTACATATGTGCAGCCCCAGTTATATCCACTCTCTTATGTCCAAATGTCTTCTCGGCACTTTGTCACCAGCACCCAAAATCTCAAATGTTCCCTTCAGCACTTTGTCACCAGAACCCCAAATCTCAAATGTTCCCTCAGCACTTTGTTGTCAGCATCCCAAATCTCAAATGTTCCCCTCAGCACTTTGTTACCAGAACCCCAAATCTCAAATGTTCCCCTCAGCACTTTGTCACCAGCACCCAAAATCTCAAATGTTCCCCTCAGCACTTTGTTACCAGCATCCCAGATCTGTATTTTCCCTTGCCTCTAAGAAGCCAAGTTTCAATCCCAGACTACAACAATAAACACTACAACAATAAACTCAGTCCGTGTATTTTAGGGTTTAAGTATTTAGGTAGGGGACTGGAAAAAATATTATGAAAAATTTAATTTATTCTTAACTTCCTCATTAATATAATTGTTACTGTCGCTACCAAATACTTGATCTTTGCGACATTTTCTTAGGATTTATTAGTTATCTCTATAAACAACTGTGAATTTTCTCTGCATCTGGGCACAAGCTTACTAAAGCAACTGTAAATTCCTGACGATATGCACAGCAGCTGACGTACACAGACAACATCAACCGGTCACCCGAGAGATGCAACAGCCTAACAGGCAATACGAAATGCAATGTCAAATAATGCTACTGACTTCTACAACAAAGCGTTAACGATCAGCTCTGAGGTCGACAGCTTTAGATGCTGTCGCCATGGTAACCAGTAAGGCTGCAAACGTTAAACAAAATTAGCAAAATTTACAGCAATATCTTCAGTTCAAACAAATTGTACGTATTGTGTTTTTCAGTTCACTGTCTGTTGGCCATAGACAGTCAACTGAAAAGCACAACACGTACCAGTTGTTGTATATATACAGTACATATCCTGATGATTGGCTACAAATATGCACGAAACATGTAGAGGCTGATTGACGAAATAAACTGAGGATAAATAGTGCATCAAGTTGGTCTTCATTACACAGATGTGTCGAGATGCACGGTCAACAAAACACAAAACTCAAGTTCAAAGGTAAAAGTTCAAGATTCTAATTCTGGAATCTCGATCCGTGGTGAACCGAAAATATTATGAAATATAAGGAAACGAAGTGCAACAGCGACTTGCCCTCCACCCATCATTTGGCAAGTGTCTTAGTAGAACGTACGAGATAAGAGTTTATGGGTTATAAAAATCTATCCGCATAAGATTGCGGGGTGCAGGTTACGACCTCTAACAGCAAATCTGTGTCTGTCACTGTAGCACTACTCTCATCAAGCTGCTCAATATGATTACAACATCCAAAGTTGCATGCATATCACCAAACGAGGCGACTCGCGATTTCCCCATCTACAGGCTAATTAGCGCCAACATATGTCTAACTGTATGACTTCGTGGATTCCTGTGCACTACCAGGAGGCTGATTAATTAGCAACACTTCTCCGTTTGTCCGCATATGTTACAAGTAGATACTTAACATTAATCTGTCTTATGGCACAAAGACAGGATCAAAGGAAACTTAGAAGGAAGGAAGACAGATGAAAAGACACAGAAATAGAGGGATACAGCAGTGTTTCCTCACCACGGTTCCGCAAGGTATCGTTAAGGGTTCTGCGAGAAATCGTGAAATAAATAACAAATTTGAAACGCCGCGAAAATTTTCAAATACCCCGCTAAATATGGCGAGAAATTTGTCCGGAAATTGGCAACAATGAAGTAATCCCTTGCGCTACGAATTGTCTCTTTCTTTTTCTTCTTTTCGTTTAGTTCGTATTTACGTTTCTAATTTAGTCATACTGTGCCTGTGTTCGTTTCGTACTGTTACAGTGCCGCCCTACCGGTGGCGGCGCCAGAAAGACTCCCCGCTATCAACTTCGTCTAGCCTGTAAATGTTTTCAAACACAGGATTTCCTCACGTTATGTTCCCTAGAAGGGGGGAAACAAATAGTTCGGGGAAACAGTGGGGTACGAAATAGAGAGAAGGAAAACCAGAAACAAACAGACACGGCAAGAAGGGCCAGAGACAATACATGGGCAAAGGTAAAAGAATTCACAGTTCCGGATCTAAAATCCCGCCATGTTGAGGTACATGCAGTGTTTCTGCGAGCACAGGCGAAGCAGCATGAGCCACGTTAAGAGCGTTAGGTTCAGTGGTAACTATATGTACCACCTGCTGTAACATTAATGAGCTGCTTTATGCCACACATCGCATTCTAGCGTTTCATACGATTATCTCCCTGAAGAGCATGAACCGGCTGGCATTTATACAGGACGCGGACTGTATTTCTGTGAGGAATGAACTGGAGTTCCATATACAATTTAGATCAAAGTCAGTCTTCGAAGGGATAATTACTGTCATTGTGCGGTGGAAGGAGAAGATGACAATTATGGCAGTCAAGTTTAATGCAGGTGGAAGTGACGCGAAACCTGCCACCGCAAGACAAGTTCTGATTGGTATCAAACTTCACACGCAGGCGGTTCTCCTTAATGATATTACAAATAAAGCCACCCGCATTGCTTTAGATATCTTTGCAGACTTTGACATTCGGAGGACCATGCATCATGATTTATTCTTGTAATAAAAGTAAACGAGACGCACTATGTCCCAGACTTATTTGAAAAAGTACTCTACATGTTTCGGACAGGTCCACTGTCCATCATCAGGAGTATCTCAACACTGTATACACGCAATAGGTATTTGCACGCTAGTTCTGTTGGCGTCTGTTAGCGTGGTCAGGATGGTCCTGCAGACATGGGCGTCGACAGGTGGGAGGGGGGCAAACCGGGCACCAACCGTACCTGGATTATTCGGGAGGCGGCAGGCACATTTTATAAAGAAGAAATATAGCAAATATTACCACAAATAATTAAAACTATTTTCATATAATATATATTTACATTGTAAACACGAAAAGCCTGTATAAAATTCTTCAAGAACACCCGCAAAAATATTATTAAACGAACTAAACTAAGAATGTAGGAAAACGGCCGTTTCGCTTGTAAAAATAATGTTGGCACCCTGCTTGAAAAATATGTAACGTCTGCATTATCACACAAATTTCATTGCCAGTCTTCCATCTTATTTTGCGTAGTGCTCTTGACGGTCTTCGTAGTTCGCATGTTAGACGGTGAAGCCTCGAGTCTATACGCTTAAAATTGGCTACTGGCGAAGAAAAACAATATACAGGGTCCCAGATGGTAGGTGCACAGCACTGTTAGGCACTTAAAAAATTACACTAGCCTTATACACTTACACGAAGGCTGCCAATCGGCCTCCGAACACAATCCCCAGTCTTACTGTTGGAGACCTCAGATGAAATTTGCAGAAATCCTCTTCAAATCATTACTCTGAACAAATTTCACCACACAGTGTATTAGGTACCTATTCTTTAACACTTAATATGTTTATGTTTTGTCCAAATAATGTGCTTATGGGCTTCGAATGATCCTCAGAATAAAGAAAGTTTATTGTAATAAACAGTATTAACTGGGTGATAGTTGTAATAGACACGCAGATTGTTTTCTGTATCGTAAGAACTGGAAACGTGAGGGAAAGAGGCCTCTGGGAAGACCCAGGCCCAGATGGGAGGATAATATTACGCCATCTTTAGGAAGTGCGATGTTTGGGCATGTACTGTACTAGATGGAGCTAGCTCAGATTAGAGACAGGTGGCGGACAATTGTGAATGTGGTAATGAACCTTTGGGTTCCATAGAATGCGGGGAATTTCTTGACTAGCTGAGAACCGGTTAGCTTCTCAAGAACTCTGCTCCGTGGAGTGAGTGAGTGAAGAAGTGTTACACAACTATATATACAGCATATGTAAGACATAAGAACGTATAACATGAAGACGTGAAATTTCACAACGAAGGACACTGATACTCCGTAATCCGAAGCACAAATTACGAAGCTCCGCATTATGCAATTCTCTGCGTCCTCCGATTACTTCTGTCTCTCAGTCCCAGGTATTCAATGAAGCAGTTTCTTCTCGTACATTCTCAATTTACATTCCAGTGCAAATTCGAAGAACGTTCCCTCGTTGAAAGCGAATGCAAGTATCCTAGAAATGATGCTGAAAATGTCGATACAGACCAGAAAAACATACATTTCAGGAGAACTCGAGTTTAAGGCGTTCTGGATCCCCGTATAACTAAACTGCCTACGCTAGAGTCGTGTTGTAATTAGGACAGGCGCACACAAAGATGTTTTCATTGGGAGGGGTTGAGTCCGAGGATATAGATAATTTATGTTTCATTTTAAAAACTATATTATAAAAATCATTTCCTATACACAAGTGTCACGTAACACTGTTTGCAACTGCACTTATACGCATATAAATGAAACTACATGTTCCATGACTCGCTCACGTATTGTAAATCATAATTGTTGAGTTTTTTTTTACTTCATCTAAGGCTTCCTAAGTTTTTAATTTATTTTTCAAATTTAAAATATATTATTCATCAGCCGATTTCAGTGCCTGATTTCGGCTGAAAAGGAAATCACATAAAACGTTTGATACCAACATGTCTACAAAATTTGAGTTTATTTTTTAATTTCCATTTTAAGGGAGGCTACAGCTCAGCATCCCCCTTCCTGCCGTTACAGTTCGCGCCTTGCTTCAGGAGGCCTCTTTTATAATTTATAATTATGATTGCCTACGGGCTGGATGAATTCTCTACAGTGTTTACATTCTCAGTTGTAGCAATGTTTTTGTTCCACGCAATCACCTACGTTTCATTTTGTAGTGATATTAGTCTTAGTACGAGCTTCCCTCAAATTCTTGCATATTCTGGCAATTTCGGGACTTCTTTCGTAATATTCGCGTTGCTGCCCTTCGTCACTACATCGAGAGAGACTGGCGTTTACTCGGCCTTGCATCCCACGGGTACAGTGGGTTCTTTCCGCGGAAATGAAAGCGATGGAACAGTGTCTGAACACTCATCTGGCAAGTGCCAAGATTAAGAAAGGGAGGAAATTATCTAAATTATCTCTCCCCCATGGAGACAGAGAACCTCGTTGTTTATAATTTATCTCGTTCAAAAATAAATGGACACATTAAAGTTCATTCCATTGTTTATAATACATCTTCTTCGAAAATAAATGGATCCATTAAGGTGCTTTCCGAAGTAAAAGGGCTAGGCCTGAATTGGTATTTCCTGTTACTCCTAGGTCCCGTTTTCCACTAGCAGCATGTACTGTATATACGTAGTATACCCTACATACATACATACATACATACACACATACATACATTGTACTCTTGCATTCTGTCTACAAATGCAGGTTTTCCATGAAGACTTCTTCCCATGTCGGATCTGTTTTTACGATCCTGTTTCTTGTTTTTTCGCTGTGTAATCCCATGTATGTCTACGGCTATTCTTATTTATCATCTAAAAAATCTCACGTATTAAGTTCAGATTCCTTCTCGCAAACTACGTTCCTCGTACACATTATGAAACACAATTCATACTTACGTCACTGGACAACTGCTTGTAACGTTCAATGAATTAGTAAATGCACTAATGTTAGGGCGATGAACTGACGTGATGTTCCACTAGACATAAAATAAGCAAAAAATAATAATAATTAAGAAGTGCTTTCACTTCTCGTGTCGAAATCCAAGATGGCAGTGATTACGATTTGGCTTCGGTGTGTTTACACAAGAATTCTATTTTCTGCCTCTGTTTTGAGAACGGTTGGACTCGGGCATGGTATACCATAGCCTGACTCCGCTTCTTGAGAGAATAAAGCCCTTTACGGTAAATGTTGATTAAGACAATTCGATGAGTGATCTGTATGAATGATACCACTTGGCAGTACGTCATTTATATTGGATACGGAGACACATAGCAAACATTGCTAAAACTAAACTAAACTCCGTGGCTTTAGTCCGCGAGCGAACCATACCGACAGAGCGGCCGCCGCCGATAGGCGAAGTTAGTGCCAACTTTTGCGGATAGAGGGGTGTCACGTGGTTAGCGC
>Ga0123357_10004103_pt1 | contig 16972 bp, 3 predicted proteins | sample TergutEmb28metaG_FD_89873 | JGI IMG/M metagenome (GOLD analysis project Ga0123357, IMG submission 89873) | Embiratermes neotenicus P4 segment gut microbial communities from Petit-Saut dam, French Guiana - Emb289 P4 | ecosystem: Host-associated > Arthropoda: Insects > Digestive system > Gut ... | reverse complement strand
AGGCAACAAACCCCCGGGGACAACCTGGGAGTCGATACGGAAGTCGGGGGTTTCGGTTTGTGCCCTTACCCCCCCCCCCCCCCGCTCAGAATTACTTTATGTGTCATTTCAATCTTCGGCCGCGGTGTAAGTAATATCTTCGCTCTTCTGGGATGTCACGCAGCGTATATTGGTAGTTAATTGCCAGCGCTTCGGGACAGCCTGTCGGTCACATCTTCGAGGGTAAGATTGTTCTGAAATGTTGGTCACTAACAATCAATATACTCTGTGTGGCATCAGAAGAGAGAAGATCTCGGGTTTGAATTTAATAGCTGTCCAACAAGATGTGAATTATTCAGTTTATTACATTACTGTAGGCAGCTCTACATGTTTCGGGTGTTGACTCCCATCATCAGGAGCTGGTACAGCTGTAATTGCAGCTTCTGCTATTGATTAGCTGCAGTGGGTAAAATATGCTGCTATTAACACTAATATATAATTTAAAATTCTAGATTGGACATACCGAATGTTACTAGCCTTGATTTTTTATGTCATATTCATCAAGGCTAGTAACATTCAGTATAACCAATCTAGAATTTTAAATTAGACGTTAGTATTAAGAGCAGCATATTTTACCCATTGCAGTTAATCAATAGCAGAAGTTGTAATCACAGCTGTACCAGCTCCTGATGATGGGTGTCAACACCCGAAACATGTAGAGCTGCCTACAGTAATGTAATAAACTGAATAAGTCGCATACTGTTGGACAGTTATTAAATTCGATTCACGATGCACGGACCCATGTATATAAAATCTCAGGTTTGGTTTAATTTTGCATCATGGCCAGTGACGTAAGGAAAAGCTGCCGAATAACAATGTGACAGGAAAACAGGGATGATTTTGAGGTCTGCAATCTTCTGGAATATTACGCAGAGAGTAGTGTTAATTCCTCACCGACATTTCGGGACCGACAGGTTGTCGGGGATTTCTTGGAACTTGAGGCTGGAACGGATAGGTTATCCCGAAACGTCGGTAAGGAATTGCCACTATTCGCTGCGTAATATCCCAGAAGGGCGCAGCCTGGAATTACGCAAAAATGACACTGTTTTCATATTTGTTCAAACTCGTGCCATGAGGGTGTGCAGGACTGGAGGTATGGCTTCATGTATTCTTAATTTCGGGGACGTATGGGAGAAAAACGTGACATTCAAGGCCCGGTCGTTTGTCCCTGCGGTACGAATTGCCGTTGCGCGTAAGACGGGGGTTGGGGGGGGGGGACGGCTGTAGAGCAGCTGTGAGCAAGCAGATGAAGAGAAGGACTCATCCTGCTCAATATGTTGAACTCGTAGAGCTTCACTATGCTGACTGAGCTATCTCAAGGGTATATCGTACGACAGTTTGAAATGGCAAACGCCATGTGGCAGAGTCATACTTGAGAATCAGGTAGTAGCTCAACTGATCAATCAATTGAAAACTTTTTTTTTAATGAAACACACATTTTCACTTCTGAGCCCACACCGGTCCTCGAATACAACCCCTAAAGAACAAGCAACATCCATTTTACACTTACCAACTCTGTTCCTTTAACACATAAAAAGTTCGGTGGTCCAAACTTGCTACATCCTCTGACATAATAAAAAAGTGTAATTTCCGCGCACACAATTTATTCGTGCGTTTCGTATGATTGCCACATTAAACAGCAAATATTTCCACCAATAACAAAAACAAAGTAATTCTGAGGTTTTCATGGAGCTGTTGTTGAATATTTCTTTCTTGGAATATGACGCTGCGGGTCCTAAGAGTCTCGACCCTTTCGAACGAAGAAGCAACGCGCCTCGAAACGGAGGAATCCGATTATTTAATGCCACAGCTTCATTCAAAATAAGTTTAGTTAGTAACGTGATTGAGTACTGTGAGGTAGGAACTGATATTGTGTGTTTGTTACATGAAGAACGTGTTCGAGAGCATTAAGGTCTTTCACAATATGACTGGTGTGTATTCATTTGTATTTCCTCGGTGGCAAAATCCCTTAAGGTTTCCTGAAAAAAAAATTTTGAAATAATTTTATTTCCCAACGTGCGTTGCAATTCCCATCGTCCCTGCTTTCATCGACGTAATAGTAGTAAGGAAAAATCCCAAATTGAAAAAATAAATTACAATAATTCCGATGACATTTGTTCTAATAATTAAAATCATTAGAAAGGGTTTTTTGTGCAAGATAAAGACAGGAATTAGTGTCATTTAATGGCACAATTTTGAAATAATTTCAAAAATTTTTCAAACGAATTTTCACTCCACTAGTCAGTTGTCAGTGCGCAGCTGCTTGTCTTGTAATGGGAAATCAATAATCAGGTTCCCGTTACAATCGATACATCGATTTTACCAATCGAAAGAGAGTGTAAATTTACAGGGCCATACACAAGTGCTGTAAAATTGAATTCCACATTGGAACGTTTAACGAAATGTAGAAGGGCGTAAATTATTACTACATAAGTGGCAGTATTGCCGCAGTATCACATCTAAATACTAATACACATGTGGCAGTACTGCCGAAGTATCACATCTAATTATAACTACAAATGTGGCAGTATTATCACAGTATAACATAAAATTATTACGAAAAATGTGGCAGTACCGCCGCAGTATTATATTTAATTATTACTACACATGTGGCAGTACTGCCGAAGTATCATATATAATTAATACTACACATGTGGGAGTACCGCCGCAATATTACATATAATTATTAATACAAATGTGGCAGTACTGCCGCAGTATAATATCTAATTATTAATACACATGTGGCAGTACTGCCGAAGTATCACATCTAATTATAACTGCACTTGTGGCAGTATTGTCACGGTATGACACCAAATTATTACGAAACATGTGGCAGCACCGTCGCAGTATTATATTTAATTATTACTACACATATGGCAGTACTGCCGAAGTATCATATATAAATTATTACTACACATGTGGGAGTACCGCCGCAATATCACATTTAATTATTAATACACATGTGGCAGTACTGCCGCAGTATCACATCTAATTATTACTACACAATTGGAGTACCGCCACAGTATTACAAATAATTATTTAAACACATGTGGCAGTACTCCCGTAGTGACAATACTAATTATTACAACAAATGTGGCAGTACTGCCGTAGAGTCACATTTAATTATTACTCCACATGTGGGAGTACTGCCGTATTATCACATCAAATTATTACTAAACATGTGGCATTATTGTCACAGTAACACATCAAATTATTACGACACATGTAGCAGTACTGCCGCAGTATCACATCAAATTATTACGACACATGTGGCAGTATTGTCGCAGTATCACATCTAATTATTACAACACATGTGGCCTTATTGTCAAAGTATCACACCAAATTATTACGACACATGTGGCAGTACCGCCGCATTATCACATTTAATTATTACCACAAATGTGGCAGTACTGCCGCAGTATCATATCTAATTATTACAACACATATGGCAGTACTGCTGCAGTATCACATCTAATTATTACTACACATGTGGCAGTACTGCCGCAGTATCACATCAAATTATTACTAAACATGTGGCAGTATTGTCACAGTATCACATAAAATTATTACTATACATTTGGCAGTACTGCGCAGTATCACATTTAAATATTACTACACATGTTGCAGTATTGTCACAGTATCACATCAAATTATTACTACACATTTGGCAGTACTGCCGAAGTATCATATCTAATAATTACTACAAATGTGGCAGTATTGTCACAGTATCACATCAGATTATTACGACATATGTGGCAGTATCTTCGCAGTATCAAATTTAAATATTACTACACATGTGGCAGTATTGCTGAAGTATCACATCTAATTATTACAATACATGTGGCAGTACTGCCGCAGTATTACATCAAATTATTATTACACATGCGGCAGTACTGCCGCATTATTACATCTACTTATTACTACACATTTGGCAATACAGCTGCAGTATCACATTTATATATTACTACAGATGTCGCGGTAATACCGCAGTATCACATTTAATTATTACAACTCATGTGGCAATACAACCGCAAGAATACATCTAAATATTTCTACACATGTGGCAGTATTGGCGCAGTATCACATCTTAATTTTACTACACATGTCGCAGAACTGCCGCAGTAATACATAAAATTTTACTACACATGTGGCAGTACAGCCGCAGTATTACATTTAATTATTATTACACACGTGGCAGTACTGCTGTAGTTTCACATCTAATTAATACCACAAAATTGGGAGTACTGACGCAGTATCATTTCAAATTATTACTACATATGTGGCAGTACTGCTGCAATATTATATCAAAATATTATTAACATGTGGCAGTATTGTCACAGAAAGACATCTACTTATTGCGACACATGTGGCAGTACTGCCGCAGTATCTCATCTAATTATTACAACACATGTGGCACTACTGCCGCAATATCTCATCTAATTATTACAATATATGTGACAGTACTGGAGCAGTATTACATCTAATTATTACAACACATGTGGCACTACTGCCGCAATATCTCATCTAATTATTACAACACATGTGGCACTACTGCCGCAATATCTCATCTAATTATTACGACACATGTGGCAGTACTGCCGCAATATCTCATCTAATTATTACAATATATGTGACAGTACTGGCGCAATATCTCATCTAATTATTACGACACATGTGGCAGTACTGCCGCAATATCTCATCTAATTATTACAACACATGTGGCACTACTGCCGCAAAATCTCATCTAATTATTACGACACATGTGGCAGTACTGCCGCAATATCTCATCTAATTATTACAATATATGTGACAGTACTGGCGCAGTATTACATCTAATTATTACTGCACATGTTGCAATATTGGCGCTGTACCACGTCTAATTATTACTACATACGTGGCAGTAGAATCACAGTATCACATCTAATTATTACTACAATAGTCGCAGTAATGCGGCAGGAAAACATTTAATAAACACTATAAATGTGGCAGTATTGGCGCAGTATCACATCTAATTATTACTACACATGTGGCAGGACCGCCGCAGTATTACTTCTAATTACTACCACACGTGTGTCAGTAATGTCACAATAGCATATCTAATTACTACTAAACATGTGGCAGTACTGCGGCAGTATCATATTTAATTATTACTAAACATGTGGTAGTAATGCCGCAGTATTACATCTAATTATTATTACAAACGTGGCGGTATTGAAGCAGTATCACATCTAAAAATTCCTACCCATGTGGCAGTACTGTCACAATAACCCATCTAATTATTACTACACATGCGGCAGTACTGACGTAGTAAAACGTCTAATAAATACTACATATTTGCAAGTACTGGCGCAGAATCACATTTAATTATTACTACACATGTGGCAGTATTGTCACATTATCACATCAAATTAATACAACACATGTGGCAAAATTGCCGTAGAATCACATCTAATTATTACTACACATGTGGCAGTAATGGTGCTGTATCCCATATAATTATTACTAAATAAGTGTTAGTATTGCCGCAGTATATCTAATAATTACTACAAATGTGGCAGTACTGGTGCAGTATTACAGCTAATTTTTACTAAACATGTGGCAGTACTGCCGCAGTAATACATCTAAATATTACTACACATGTGGGAGTACTGCCGCAGTATTACCTCTAATTATTAATACACATGCGACGGTAGTGCCGCAGTTTCACATTCATTTATTACTACACATGTGGAAATACGGCCGCAGTAACACATCAAATTACTACTACTCATGTGGCAGTCCTGGCGCAGTGTCACATTTATTTATTACTAAACATGTGGCAGTAATGCTGCAGTATAACTTCTATTTATTACTACACATGTGGAAGTACTGCCACACTATCACATCAATTAAAACAACATATGTAGCAGTAATGGCGCAGAAATACATCTAATTATTACTACACGAGGGACAGGACTTCCACAGTATTACTTCTAATTATTACCACACATGTGGCAGTACTGCCGTAGTGTCATATCTATTTATTTCTACACATGTGGCAGTACTGGTGCAGTAAAACTTCTAATTATTACTAAACATGTGGCAGGGCTGCCGCAGTATTACATATAATTATTACTACACATGTTTCAGTATTGCCGCAGTATTACATCTAATTATTACTACACAATTGGCAGTACTGCCGCAATATCACATTTAATTATTACTACAGACGTCGCAGTAATGCCGCAGTATAACATTTAATTATTAAAACACATGTGGCAATAATGTTGCAGGAATACATCTAATTATTTCTACACATGTGGCAATACTAGCGCAGTACCACATCTTAATTTTACTACACATGTCGCAGTATTGCTGCAGTATAACATAAACTTTTACTTCACATTTGGCAGTACAGCTGCAGTATTACATATAATTATTACTACTCATGTGGCTGTACTGCCGTAGTGTCACATCTAATTATTACTACACAAGTGGGAGTATTGCCGCAGTATCACTTCTAATTATTACTACGCATGTGGCAGTACTGCTGCAATAGTTCATCAAGTTATTACTAAAAATGTTGCAGTAATGTCACAGATTTTCATCTACTTATTACGACACATGTGGCAGTACTGCCGCAGTATCTCATCTAATTAATACAACATATGTGGCAGTACTGGCGCAATATAACATCTAATTAGTACTGCACATGTGGCAGGACTGGCGCAGTACCACTTCTAATTATTACTACATATGTGGCAGTACCGTAACAGTACCACATCTAATTATTACAACAATCGTGGCAGTAATACGAAAGGATAAATTCTAATGAACTATATAAATGTGGCAGCACTGGCGCAGTAACTCATCTAATTATTACTACACATGTGGCAGGACCTCCGCAGTATTACATCTAAATATTACCACATGTGTGTCAGTACTGTCACAATATCATATCAAATTATTACTAAATATGTGGTAGTACTGCGGCAGTATCACATTTATTTATTACTATACATGTGGCAGTAATGCCGCAGTAATACATCTAATTATTAATAAAAACGTGGCAGTACTGGAGCAGTATCACATCTAAATATTACTACCCATGTGGCAGTACTCTCACAGTAACACATCTAATTATTACTACACATGTGGCAGTACTGCCGCAGTATTACATCTAATAACTACTACACATGTTTCAGTACTGCCGCAGTCTCATATCTAATTATTACTACACATGTGGCAGTACTGCCGCAGTATTACATATAATTATTACTACACATGTTGTAGTGCTGCCGCAGTATTATATCTAATTATTACTACTCATGTGGCAGTAATGCCGAACTATCATATATATTTATTATTACACATGTGGCAGTACTGCTGCAATTTCAAAACAAATTATGAATACAAATATGGCAGTATTGCCGTAGTATCACATCTAATTATTACGGCACATGTGGAATTACCGCCGCATTATCACATTTCATTATTACTGCATATATGGCAGTAGTGCCGCAGTCTCACATCTAATTATTACAACACATGTGGTAGTATTTCCGCAGGATTATATCTAATTATTTATACACATCTGGCAGTACTGGCGCAGTATCACATCTAATTATTACTACACATGTGGCAGTACTGCCGCAGTATTAAATCTAATTATTACTATATAGGTGGAAGTAATGCCGCAGTATCACATCTATTTTTTGCAAAACATGTGATATTATTGCCGGATTACAACATTTATGTATCATTACCCCACCGGTAGATCTGCCGCAGTATCACATCTACATACTAAAACACACTTGACAGTATTGCCGAATTATCCCATTTATTTACGACTACACATGTCGCAGTACTGCAGCAGTATTGCATTTAATTATTACTACTAACGTGGCAGTACTGAAGTAGTATCATATTTAATTATTACTATAAATGTGGCAGTACTGACGCAGTAGCACATTTAATTATTACTACATATGTGGTAGTATTTGTGCAGAATAAAATATATATATAAATATACACATGTGGCAGTACTGCTGCAATATTACTTCTAATTATTACAATTCGTGTGGCAGTTCCGTAGCAGAATCACATCTAAATATAAAAACACTTATGGCAGTACTGGCACAGTAAAACTTATAATTATTACTACACTTGGGATAGTAATGCCGCTGTATCACATCTAATTTTTACCACCCATGTGGCAGTACTGACACAGTGTAACATCAAATTATTACTACACATGTGGCAATAATGACGCAGTATCATAACAATTTATTACTACACATGTAGTAGTACTGTCGCAGTATCACATGTAATTATTACTACACATGTGGTAATTTTGGCGCAGTATTACATCTACTTATTTCTACACATGTGGCAGTGTTGACGCAGTATCACATCAAATTATTATAAATATGTGGCAGTATTGCCGCAACATCACAACGAATCATTACAACAAATTTTACAGTACTGTCAGAGTATAACATTTAATTTCTACTACACAGGTGAAAATATTGCCGCAGTATCACATCTAATTATTACAACATATGTGGCAGTAATGCCGCATTGTCACATCTAATTATTACTACACGTGTGAGAGTAATGCCGCAGTATCACATCTAATTATTACTACACATATCTCAGTTCTGTCGCAGTATAACATCTAATTATTACTACACATGTGACAGTAATGCCGCAGTAACACATCTAATCATTACTACACATGTGGCAGTACTGTCACATTATAACACCTAATTATTACTACACATGTCTCAGTTCTGTCGCAGTATAAAATCATATTATTACTACACATGTGACAGTAATGCCGCAGTATCACATCAAATTATTACTACGCATGTGGCAGTAATGTCACATTATCTCACCTAATTATTACTACACATGTCTCAGTTCAGTCGCAATATAACATCTAATTATTACTACACATGTGACATTACTGGCGAAATATCACATTTAAATATTACTACACATGTGACAGTAATGTCGCAGTATTATATCAAATAATTACTACACAATTGGCAGTAATGTCGCAGTATTAATCCTAATAATTACTTCACATATGGAATTCCTGTCGCAGCATCATATCTAGTTTTTACAACACATGTGAGAGTACTCTTGCAGCATAATATTTAATTTTTACTACCCATGTGACAGTAATTCCGCAGTATCGAATTTAATTATTGCAATACATGTGGCATTAATGCCGCGTGATCACATCTAATTATTCGTACACATGTGACAAGACTGCCGCACAATCACATAAAATTTTTACTACAAATGTGACAGTAAAGCCGCAATATCACACCTAACTATTACTACACATGTGACAGCAATGCCGCAGTATTACATCTAATTATTACTACACATGTGGCAGTACGGGCGACTTATCACATTTAATTATTACTACACATGTGACACTAATGTCGCAGTATTATATCAAATAATTACTACACATGTGACAGTAATGCCGCAGTATCACATCTAAATATTACTACACATGTGACAGTAATGCCGCAATATCACATCTAATTACTAATACACATGTGACAGTAATGCCGCATTAACACATCTATTTATTACTACACATGTAAAATTAAAGTCGCAGTATGACATCTAATTATTATTACACATGTGACAGTAATGCCGCAATATCACATCTAATTGTTACTACACATGTAAAATTAAAGTCGCAGTATGACAACTAATTATTACTACACATGTAACTGTAATGCCGCAATATAACATCTAATTATTACTACACATGTAAAATTAAAGTCGCAGTATGACATCTAATTATTACTACACATGTGACAGTAATGCCGCAATATCACATCTAATTATTACTACACATGTAAAATTAAAGGCGCAGTGTCACATCTAATTATTATTACACTTGTGGCAGTAATGCCGCAGTATCTCATCTAATTAATACTACACATGTGGCCGTACTGCCGCAGTATCACTTCAAATTATTACAACACATGTGGCAGTACTGCCGCTGCATCACTTCTATTTATTACTACACATTTGTCAGTAATCTCACAGTATCACATCTAATTATTACAACACATATGGCAGTAATGCTGCAGTATCACGTCTAATTATTGCTACAAATGTGACAATATTGACGCAGTATCATATATAATTATTACTACTCATATGGCAGTTCTGTCGTAGTATCACTTCCAGTTTTTACAACACATGTGAGATTAAGATCACATTATCACATCTAAATATTTCTACACCTGTGAAAATAATCTCGCAGTATCATATGAAAATATTGGTACATATGTGGCAGTACTGTCACAGTATCACATCTAATTATTACTACATAAGTGAGAGTAATGACCCAATAACACATTTAATTATTACTAGAAATGTGGCAGGAATATCGCCGTATCGTATCTAATTTTTAATACACATGTAAGAGTAGTGTCGCATTATCACATTTAATTATTACAACACATAAGACAATAATGCCGCTGTATCACATTTAATTATTTGTACACATGTAGCATTACTGTCGCAATATTACATCTAATTATTACTACAAATAAGGCAGTAATGACGCAGTATCACATCTAAATATTACTACATGTGTGGCAGTATTGTCACAGTACCACATGTAATTAGTACTACAAATGTGACAATAATTTCGCACAAATAAATCTAATTATAATTACACATATAGCAATACTGTCGCAGTAACACATCTAATTATTACTACACAGTTGGCAGTGCTGTCTCAGTTTAACATTAAATTATTACTACATATGTGGCAGTACCGTCGCAGTATAAATTCAAATTATTACTACACATATGACAATAATGCCGTAGTATCACATCTAATTATTACTACAAATGTGGCAGTACTGCCGCAATATAACATCTAATTATTACTACACATGTGACAGTAATGCCGCAATGTTACATCAAATTTTTAACTACACATGTGGCGAACTATCGCAGTATCACATTTAAATACTACTACACATATGACTGTATTTTCGCAATATTACTTCTCTTTATTACTACACATGTGACAGAAATGTCTCAGTATGAAATCTAATTATTACAACACATGTGGCAGTACTGTCGCTGTATCACATATTATTATAACTACACATGTGGCAGTCCTGTCGCTGTATCACATATTATTATAACTACACATGTGGCAGTAATGCCGCATTATCAATTCTAATTATTAATACACATTTGGCAGTACTGCCGCAAAATCACATCTAATTATTACAACACATTTTCAGTAATGGCGCAGTATCACTACTAATTATTACTACACATGTCGCAGCACTGTCGCCGTATAACTCCTAATTATTACTACACAAGTGGCAGTTCCGCCGACATATAACTTCTAATTAGTATCACACAATTGGCATTACAGGTGCAATATTACACCTAATTATTACTACACATGTTGCAGACCTACCGCAGTATTGCATCCAATTATTACTTCACATGTCGCATTTCCGCCGCACTATTACATCTAAATATAATAACACATGTGGCTGTACTGCCGTAGTATCACTTCTGATTATTACTATACATTTGTGAATACAGCCGCAATATAACATCTAATTATTACTACACATTTGGCATTACCGCCACATTATCACTTCTAATTATTACTACACATGTGTCATTACTGTCGCAGTATTACTTCTAATTATTACTAAACATGTGGCAGTACTGTCGCAGTATCACTTTTTACTATTACTACACAGTGTGAGTACTGCCGCAATATTATATCCAATTATTACAACACATGCGACAGTACTGCCGCAATATTGCTTCTAATTATTACTAAAAATATGGTAGTAACTCCGAAATATGACATCAAATTATTACTTCACATTTGGCAGTTACGCCTATATTTCACATCTAATTATTACTACAAATGTGGCAGTACCGCTGCAGTGTGACATCTAATTACTACTAAAAATGTGGCAATACTACTGCAATAACACCCCTAAGTATTACAAAACATGTGGCAGTACTGCCGCAGTGTAACTTCTAATTATTACTACAGATATGGGATTACCGCTGCAGTATGACATTTAATTATTAGTACGCATGTGGCAGTAGTGCCGCAATATTACATGTAATTATTACAACTGTTGTGGTGGTACTTGCGCATTATTTTATCTAATTATTAATACATATGTGTCAATTCCGCCGCTTTATCACCTCTAATTATTACTACACAAGGGCCAGTACTGCCGCAATATCATATCAAATTATAATTATATATGTTACAGTACGGCCACAGTATCACTTCTAATAATTAAAACACATGTGGCAGTACGGCCGCAGTTTTACATCTAATTATTACTACGCATGTGGCACTACCGCCTCAGTATCACTTCTAATATATAATAAACATGTGGCAGTGCTTCTACAATATTTTATCTAATTATAACTAAAGCTGTGGCAGTTCCGCCGCAGATAAACATCTAATTTTTAACACACATAGTGCAGTACTGCCGCAGTATCACATCAAATTATTAGTACACATGTGGCAGTACCGCTGCAGTATTACATCTAATTATTACTACACATGTGGCATTATTGCAGCAATGTCACATCTAATTATTACTACACAAGTGGCGATACTGCTGCAGTATCACATCCAATTATTACTACACATTTGGCAGTACTGCAGCATTATCACATCTAATTACCACACTTGTGGCAGTACTGCCACACTATCACAGCTAATTACTACAAATTATGCAGTACTGCCCATTTATCACATCTAGATATTAATAAACATAAGGCTGTATTGCCGCAGTTTCACATCTAATGATTACTACACATGTGGAAGTAATGCCGCAGTATCACATTTAATTATTACCACACATTTGGCAGTATTGCCGCAATATTATATTTAATTATTTCTACATATGTGGCTCTTCTGCCGTAGTTTCACATTTAATTATTACAACTTATTTGGCAGTACTGCCGCAGTATTAGATCTAAATAATACCACACATGTGGCAGTACTGCCGCAGGTTCACATCAAAATATTAATACACATGAGGAAGTAATGCCGCAGTATTACATCTAATTATTACCAAACATGTGGCAGTACTGCCGCAATTGAACATCTAATTATTATTACGCAAGTGGCAGTACAGCCGCAGTATTAGATATAATAATTATGACACATGTGGTAATACTGCCGCAATATCACATCTATTTATTGCTACACATGAGGTAGTTCTGCCACAGTATGAAATTTAATTTTAATTACACATGTGGCAGTACTGCCACAGTTTCACATCTAATTATTACTACACATATGGCATTACTGCCTCAGTATTAGATCTACATATTACCACACATGTGGCAGTACTGCCACAATATCACACTCAACTATTACAACACATTTGGCAGTACTGCCACAGTTTCACAAATAATTATTACCACGCAATTGTCAGTATTGCTCATTAACACTTCTAATTATTACTAAACATGTGGCAGTACAGCCGCAATTTTACATCTAATTATTACCACACATATGGAAATATTGCCGCAGTATCACATCTAATTATTATTACACAAATGGAAGTACTGCCGCAGTATTAGAACTAACTATTACTACACATGTGGCAGTACGGCCGCAGTTTCACATCTAATTATTAGCACACCTTGGCAGTAGTGCCGAATTATCACATTCAACTATTATTTCACATGCGGCAGTACTGCCGCAGTTTAACATCAAATTATTACCACATATGTGGCAATAATGCCGCATTATCCCGTCTAATATTTATACACATGTGATATTACTGCCGCAGTATCACATCTAATTATTACTACACAATTGGCATTACTGCGGCAATATTACTTCTAATTATTCCTACACATGAAGTAGTACTGCCGCAGTATTATATCTATTTATAACCATACATGTGGCAGTAATGCCGTATTTTCACATCTAATTATTACCACATATCTGGCAGTAGTTCCGCAATTTTACATCTAATTATTACTATATATGTGGCAGTATTGCCGCAGTATAACCTCAAATTATTACCACACATTTGGCAGTACTGCCGCTCTATTCCATCTAATTATTATTAAACATGTACAGTACTGCCGCAGTATCACATCTAATTATTATCACACATGTGCCAGTAATGTCGCAATATCACATCTAATTATTCCTACTCATGTGGCAGTACTGCCGCATTTTCACATCTAATTATTACTACACATGTGGCAGTACTGCCGCAGTATCAAATCTAATTATTACTAAACATGTGGTAGTATTGCCGCAGTACCACATCTCGATTATTACTATATATGTGGCAGTACTGCCGCAGTTTCTTTTGTAGTTACTACTACACAATTGACAGTACTGCCGCAGTAACACTTCTAATTATTATCACACATGTGGCAGTATTGCCGCAGTATCACACCTAATTATTACTACACATTTTGCAGTACGGCCGCATTATTAAATCTAATAATTACTGCACATTTTGCAATACTGCTGCAGTGTCACATCTAAATTTTACCACACATGTGGCAGTACTGCCGCAGTATTACTTCTAATTATAACTAAACTAGTAGCAGCACTGACGCAGTATCAATTCTAAATATTACCACACATATGGTAGTACTGCCGCAGTATTAAACTTAATTATTACTACATATGTGTCAGTCCTGCCGCAGTAACACTTCTAATTACTACTATACAAGTGGCAGTACTGCGGCGGTATTACTTCAAATTATTACTACACATGTGCAGTACTGTGGCAGGAATGCATCTAATTATAACTAAACATGTGGTAGTACTGCCTCAATATCATATCTAATTATTACCACACACGTGGCAGTATTGCGCAGAATCATATCTAATTATTACCACTCAAGTGGCATTACTGCCGAAGATTTACATATAATTATTACTACATATGTGGCAGTACTTCCGCATTGTCACATCCAATTATTACTACATATGTGGCCGTACTGTCGCCGTGTCACATCTAATTATTACCACAAATGTGACAGTACTGCCCCAGTATCACTTCTAATTATTACACATGTGGCAGTACTACTAGAGTATCACATTTAATTATTACTACACACGTGGCAGTACTGCCGCAATATCACATTTAATTATTACCACACATGTGACAGTACTGCCGCAATATCATATCTAATTTCTACACATGTGGCAGTACTGCCAAAATATCACATCTAATTATTACCACACATGTGGCAGTACTGCCGCAATATCATATCTAATTATCACTCATGTGGCAGTACTGCCGCAATATCATTTCTAATTACTACCCATGTGGCAGTACTGCCGCAATATCACATCTAACTATTACTACACATCTGGCAGTACTGCCGCAATATCATATCTAATTTCTACACATGTGGCAATATTGTCACATTATCTCATCTAATTATTACCACACATGTGGCAATACTGCCGCAATATCAATTCTAATTACTACACATGTTGCAGTACTGCCGCACTATCACATCTAATTATTACCACACATGTGGCAGTACTGCCGCAATATCATATCTAATTACTACACATGTGGCTGTACTGCCGCAGTATCACATCTAATTATTTCCACACATATGACATTACTGTCGCAGTATAACTTCTAATTATTAATTCACACGTGGCAGTCCTGTCGCATTATCACATCTAATTATTACGACACATGTGGCAGTACTGCCGCAATATCATATCTAATTACTACACATGTGGCAGTACTGCGGTAGTGTCACATCTAATTATTAATACACATCTGGCAGTACTGCCGCGTTATCACATCTATTAATTACCACACATGTGGCAGTACTGCTGCAATATCAAATCTAATTATTAGACATGTGGCAGTAATGCCGCAGTATCACATCTATTTATTACTACCAATGTGGCAGCACTGCCACACTATCACATCTATTTATTACCGCACATGTGGCATTACTGCTGCAATATCATTTCTAATTACTACACATGTTGCCGTACTGCCGCATTATCACTTCTAATTATTACCACACATGTGGCATTATTGCCGCATTATCATGTCTAATTACCACACATGTGGCCGTACTGCCGCAATATCACATCTAATTATTACACATGTGATATTCCCGCCAGATTATCAAATCTAATTATTACAACACATGTGTCAGTACTGCCGCATTATCACATCTAATTATTACAACACATGTGGCAGTTCTGCCGCATTATCACATCTAATTATTACAACACATGTGTCAGTACTGCCGCATTATCACATCTAATTATTACAACACATGTGGCAGTTCTGCCGCATTATCACAACTAATTATTACAACACATGTGGCAGTACTGCCGCATTATCACATCTAATTATTACAACACATGTGGCAGTACTGCCGCAATATCACATCTAATTACTACCCATGTGTCAGTACTGCCGCAGTATCACATCTAATTATGTCTACACATTTGGCCCTACTGCCGCCGTATCACATCTAATTTCTACAAATGTGGCAGTACTGCCGCAATATCACATCTGGTTACTACACACTTAGCAGTACTGCCGCATTATCACATCTAATCATCATGATTTCAGTTTTGGCCATTATAGATTGCTGTTTTTCTACATAAACCCATTTTGTCGTGTCTTGTGCTGTGCTGCTTCATTCGTTCTTTTTTTAGGACATAATGTTTAAGCAATCCAATGAGAGGTCTGTAAAGGCCCTAAGGTTTGCAGGAATTTGAGACTCCCTTATTTCAAGAGAATCAGTACATGAAGGTGGTGGATTTGTCAGTCCTAATCACCGGCTGCCTTTAATTGCGCCCCCCCCCCCCCCCCCCCCCCTGCTTTCTCTTCTTTCTTCTGTGTCCGTAGGCTATAGTACCCCCCGCAATCAAACTCGT
>Ga0123357_10004102_pt1 | contig 16973 bp, 16 predicted proteins | sample TergutEmb28metaG_FD_89873 | JGI IMG/M metagenome (GOLD analysis project Ga0123357, IMG submission 89873) | Embiratermes neotenicus P4 segment gut microbial communities from Petit-Saut dam, French Guiana - Emb289 P4 | ecosystem: Host-associated > Arthropoda: Insects > Digestive system > Gut ... | reverse complement strand
TTGAGTACGGCGCCGCAATCAAGCGCAGGTACTGCTACTATATTTCAGACAACAGATAATGCGGCAATGGCTATAAACGGGATTGCTAAGATGATGACAATGCAATATCTTGGCACTCAAGGGCTCAATGGAGAAGGAACCATAAAAAACTGGTATGGAAACTGGCCTGGAAATAACTTTTATATATATTACACTGGCTGGGCTCCTATCATCAATGCTACTTATCACGAAAATGTTACAAGTATTTATTTATACTATCCGTGGTACTATTATTACAAATTGATAGGAAATGCCAATGCGGTTGTTACTTACATTGACGATGCAGCGGGAGCGCAAACTGATAAGGATTTTATTAAAGCGCAGGCGCTAACCTATCGGGCTTATTCATTTATGATGTTGGCTCAAATGTATTGCTACCGGTGGTCGGATTCCAATAATGGAGCGTCTCAAGGATTAGTTTTGCGTACAGACATTTCGACCGGCGATATGCCGACTTCGACTTTGCTTGAAACTTATGAGCAAATATATAAAGATTTGGATGATGCGATCACTCTTTATAAAAGTAGTGGGAAGAACCGTCCGAGCGGAGATTTTTACAGTCCGAATATTGACGTAGCTTATGCAACTTATGCTCGCGCAGCTTTGGCTCGCCAGGATTATTCAACAGCGGCTGCAAATGCAAAGTTAGCTCGCGCTAACTATCCGTTAATGGGCGTCAGCGATTATAAAGCCGGATTCGCCAGTCCTACTTCGGAATGGATTTGGGGTTGTTACGGATCGAGCGATGAAACATTGTTTTACTATTCTTATCAGGCTTATATTGCTTACAACGTAAACTCAAGCCTTGTTAGAACCTATCCTTCGTGTATCAGCAAAGAAGTCTATGATAAGATACCTACCACAGATATACGTAAAGGAATGTTTCTCGATCCTACCGGTTATACCTATACGACTGCATCCGGACTTGCCAGCGCTCAATTAAAAGCACAGGCATTTGCATTATATCCCGATTTGGATGCTTCAGCCAATGCTTATGCTTACATGCAATTTAAAATCAAGGCAAATGATAATCCTGGAGTAGGAAATGTGAATAATTTCCGTTCGTCGGAAATGTATTTGATTGAAGCGGAAGCTGATTATTTCCTTAATAATCCGACGGGAGTTCAATCGTTGTTAGTAGAGTTAACACAAACTACCGGACGGGATCCGAATTATACCTGTACTAAAACAGGCGCGGATTTATTGAATGAAATCAAATTCTATCGCACCGTTGAACTTTGGGGCGAAGGATTTGATTGGTTTGATATGAAACGTTGGGGAGATCCTATTATTCGGCATACTTACGAGCAAGGCGGTAATTTTACGGCAACTTTGGCAGTTACGGTTCAACCTCAGGATGCAAACAAATGGACATGGAAAATTCCTGTGAGAGAAACAGATTATAATCATGCTGTGTTGCCTCAATAAATTTTGATTATTGTTGTGGTTTGGTTGATATGGAGAGTTGCAGGTTTAAGCTTGCAACTCTCTAATTTTTAATCAGTATGCCGTCCTTTTGCCTCGTCTTTTGGCGGAATGTATTTTCAGAAATTATTTTTGCTAATTCCTTTATAATACTCCCTCAACCCTCTGACATCTTCCCCCTGATCAGTAAACACTTCCAGCAACAACGGACGAACGGTCGGTTCCGGCTGAGTAAAAACAGCCAGCGCTTCGGTTATTTCATTGCTGTTGCGTATGGCAGTATAATCAAACCCGCGTTCGACCGCCCAGCCTTTTGCCGATGCTGTATGCGTTCCGGCAACAAACCGGCGCGTCTGCTCCGTCATCTCAAGTCCTCCCAGCGTATGAAATATTTCTCCGCCGCCGTTATTGAGTAACATAATGCGCAGATTGCTTCCAATATGTCCGTTCCAAAGGGCGTTCATATCGTAAAAAAAACTGAGGTCGCCCATTACCGCGAAATTTATTTTATCGGAAGCCGAAGCGTATCCTGCCGCTGTGGACAGTGAGCCTTCGATTCCGGAAGTTCCGCGATTGCAGAAGACGTTAATCCCGTCAGGAATAGAAAATAACTGGGCATATCTTATCGTTGAACTGTTGCCGAGATGCAGCACGGACTCAGGCGGCAGTTTTTTTAATAAAGCGCCGATAGCTGCCTGCTCCGAATACAAAAATTCGGGTTCGGGAATTTTGTCTGAAAGAGCTTTCCATTGAAGCGGATAAGTCATCGGGTCTTTCAGGGGATTGCAGGTTAAGCCCGCAATGACAGATATTTTTTGTAGAAATTCGTAAGGTTCCGCTTCAATAATTGTTGTGACAGCGCCAAACAAATCAATAACTTCCCCTCCTTCAGATATATGCCAGTGTTCTTTTGGCGGATAGCTGCGGAGGAACTTTTTGAATCGCTTGGACACAATATCTCCGCCGTAAGTGATGAGCAAATCCGGACTTAGTTCTTTCAGACGTTCTTCCGGTAAAGCATGCAAAACGGTGTCGATGTTCCGGATAGCAGGTACAAAAGAATTTAGATTGGCAGTATGTTCGGCAATTAGCGCAAAACGCTTGCTTAGCGCTTCGCCTGCCGCCGCATCTAACGGACAATTCGCAGGCATCTGACCGGCAACCAGCATACGCCGGTCGTAAGCTCTCAGACGTGTGTTCCACTCATCAATATTTTCATTGTTAAAATCAGAAAATTGGCAACGTTTGATAACCCGCACTTCAGGTAATTTTTCGGCGCTAAGTCGGAACAACGGTTCGGAGATGGGAACATTGATATGTACGGGACCTTTGCCGTGGTGGTCTGATTCCAACAATGCCTCGTTTATTAAGCGGTTGCAATACCACTCGTCTTCTTCGGTTTGTATTTCCGGCAGGTTGACCGACTTTTTCACTAACGAACGGAATATGTCCGGTTGGGGAATCGTTTGACCATCGTTCTGACCAATCCATGCAGCCGGACGGTCGGCAGAAACGATTATTAAAGGTATTCGTTGATAAAAAGCTTCTGCTACTGCCGGATGAAGATTCAACAAGGCGGTGCCTGAAGTGCAACAGACAACCACCGGCTGAGCGCTTTGCAAAGCCAATCCTATGGCAAAAAAGCCGGCGCTCCGTTCGTCCGTTATGGCGTGACATGAAAAAAAAGGATGATTCGTTAGCGTTTGTACAATGGGGGAATTGCGACTTCCCGGACACAAAACCGCCCGGCTGATCCCATGCGCTTTCAGCAAGGCGACTAATTGAAGTATATTTTTTTTGCCTGAATACATCAAATATATTTTAATCAATGATACGAAGCATCGTTTGCAATTTATCTTCGGTTTCCATCCATTCTTCCTCCAAATCGGAAGAAGCGACCAATCCGCCGCCGGCATAAAGCAGCAAGCGGTTGTCTTCGATTTGCATGCAACGGAGATTGACGTACAAACCGGTTTGTTCACCAGGATTCAGTCTGCCGATAAATCCCGAATAATATCGGCGGTCGTATCCTTCGTTAGCGGTAATGAACCTGAACGCTTTTTCTTTCGGCAAACCGCAAACGGCAGGCGTAGGATTCAAAACATTCAGCAATTCGCCCAGCGATTGATTGCCTGCGGGCAATGAAAACCGGAAATCGGTTTTCAAGTGAGCCAACTCGCCTGCCTGCACGCTATAAGGACCTGTTTCTTCGTAACAAACATCATAAGAGTGCAAACAATTACGGATATAATCGGTAACGAATTGTTGTTCTTTCTGCTTTCTTTCATCCCACGTTTCAGGCAGTTGCCCGTCACGGAGCGGTAGAGTGCCCGCTAAGGCGACCGTATGCCATTTGTTTTCCTTGCCTGCCAACAATACTTCGGGCGTACTTCCAAGCCACGTTCCTGTCTGCGGCGTATGAAACAAATATACGTAAGAACGAATATATCGCTTGCAAGCTCGGTAAAAAACTTTTTCGGGAGAGAATCCTGTTTTATGCGGGACAGTCATGCAATAGGACAAAACCAATTTCTCAAATTCCTTATCCGCGAGCGCTTGAATAAATACGTCGAACCGCGACCGGTAATCGGTAGAAGGCGCTTGTCTGCTATTTTCACTTTTCCCGCTTGCAGCAGCAACTTCCGGCAGCTCGAAAACAGTTTCTTCTCCGGCTTCTATCAAAACAATAGGGCAAGTTTCCGATACTCGAAAAGGAGCGATTACAAATCCGTTTTGCTTGTTCAGAGATTCAACTGAAGAAAAAATGCGAACAGAAGGATTTTCCTGTCCGATATAATGCAACCGGTTCTCGCCGGGAAGCCGGTAAGCGGCAAAAGCCCTGTTTTGCCGGATAAGTGCGTCTATTTCAGGCGCTCTTTTCACTGTGCCGCTCATTTCATATTATGGAAAACATTTTGGACGTCTTCGTCTTCTTCAAATTTTTCCAGCAGTTTTTCCAGACCCAGCCGTTGCTCGTCGCTAATTTCTTTATAATCGTTGGGAATCCATTCAAATTCTGCGCTATGGATTTCGTATTTGTTTTCTTCCAGATGTTTTTGAATGGCTGCGTAGGCATGAAAATCACCATAAAGCAAAATCGCCTGTTCTTCTTCGTCGTATTCGATTTCTTCTACGCCGAAATCAATCAATTCCAATTCCAGTTCATCCAAATCAACGCCTTCTTTCGGTGTTATTTTGAATACGCATTTGTGGTCGAAAAGGAATTGCAAGCTTCCGCTTGTTCCCAGCGAGCCGCCGTATTTATTGAAATAACTGCGGATATTGGCGACCGTACGCATATTGTTATCCGTAGCGGTTTCTACCAGAATTGCAATTCCATGCGGACCGTATCCTTCGTAAATAATCTCTTTGTAATCTGCCGCCTCTTTGGAAGTCGCTTTTTTTATCGCCCTTTCCACATTTTCTTTCGGCATGTTTTCTTTCTTCGATTGCTGAACCAACACGCGCAAACGCGGATTGGTATCGGGGTCGGAACCGCCTTCTTTGACGGCAATCGTGATTTGTTTACCCAATTTGGTAAATACGCGAGCCATATTGCCCCATCGTTTCAGCTTCGTTGCTTTTCTGTATTCAAATGCTCTTCCCATTAAACAAAATTTTAGAAGGCAAAGTTAGCATTAAATTTTCGGATTACACACAACCGCATAAAAATAAGAGACAATAGCAAGATTTTCCGTCTTCTTTTTTCATTATGCAAAATATACCGGCAATGAATTGTTTGCCGATTATGCGACAGATTTGATTGGTGAAATGATGAATCAACTGCACGTCAACAGTCCGGCGGATTATGAAAGCGGGATAAGTAGTAAATGGGAATCAAGGTTTTTTATAGATATGAATAAAACAACGGTTTATAAAAAGCCAATCTCAAAAACTTTTTTTGTTCTTTAAAATTACGTAGATAACCATTGGCGCTCCAATAAACGGGGTGACGGCGTTCAATGGCAATATTCCTTTGCCAAATGGAATAGTGGTCAACAAATTACATAGCAAAGCGACAAGTCCTCCCATTAGAAGTGTTGCCGGAAGAAGCCATTTTTGGTTGGAAGTCCGGATAAACATTCGGGCAATATGCGGTACAATCAAGCCAATAAATGTTACAGGTCCGCAAAATGCTGTGACTAATGCTGTTAAGAATCCGGTAGTTAGTAAAATAGCTGTGCGCGTCCGTCCAACCCTGATACCGAGATTGGTTGCATAGTTTTCTCCCAATAATAAGGCATTCAATGGTTTAATTAGCAGAACGGCAAGCAGTAATCCGAAAAAAATACCGGATGAAAAAAATAGTATCTGCGTCGTCGGAACTCCTGAAAAACTGCCCATTCCCCACAGCACATACGTGCGCACACTATCTGCCGATGCATACGAATTGAGAATGGATATTCCCGAAGACGCCAAATAGGAAATCATGATTCCGATAATTAAAACCAGAATGTTGCTTTTCACTTTAGATGAGAAATAGAGCATAAGAAGTAGGACGAGAGAAGCGCCGAGAAAAGCTGAAAAGATGACAGAAAGCTGATGGGAATGTTCGCCGCCGATGCTCATAATTCCGCCTGAATAGAGCATGACCAACGCCACGCCCAGATTAGCGCCGTCGCTGATGCCTAAGATGGACGGACCGGCTAAAGGATTCCGGAAAAGGGTTTGAAGCATTAATCCGCAAACGGCTAATGCCGAACCGGCTAACAAAGCCGTAATGGTTTGAGGAAGGCGGGATTGTAATACAATGCTTGCCCATACGCTTTTTTCGGGTTCTTTTCCCAACAAACTATCTATCACTGCCGAAGCCGGAATAGATACCGTTCCACAAAAAAGATTTGCAAAGAAAAAGAGAAGAACGAGTATTACGATTCCAAGACAGATAATGCCTTTGTTGTTCATGATATTACCTCAACCGGTCAAGCGAGCGAACCAATTTTTCATCTTTTTTTATTCCACGAATAGCTAAGTAAACTAAAATGATGGAAATAAAAGGGAATACAAAAGTAAATCGGACACGTCCGAACAATTCCGCAAATGAGAAATTTTTTATGTTAAAAATGAAATAAAACAAGTAGATTGCAACGAAGCATGCCAGCATCGCATAACACAGTCGAAGCTGCATTTTGCGATTTTTGTAGAAAAAAATAGTAACTATCGCTCCTACGGCTGTTATGGCGTTAAGTCCCATGAAAAATCCTTCGGTAAAAGAATTTAATGCAGAAAACGGAATAAACGCAAGAATTGCCGTCAAGCAAAACGCGAAGAACAGATAAACGGTTTGGATGCGTTGGATCATAATTCTTCCAATTTTTCTTTTTCTTTTGCAGGGTTGCGGTAATAAATTTCGTGATCTAAATATTCCTGAGCAGCAATTAGCGTTGGTTTCGGCAAACGTTCAAAATAGCGGGAGATTTCAATTTGTTCCCTGTTTTCAAAAATTTCTTCCAAACTATCGGCGCTGGTAGAAAATTCTTGCAGTTTTTTTCCCAAATCTAATTTTATTTCAACGGCTATTTCATTTGCACGCTTACCGATAATACGCACGGTTTCATAAACGTTTCCCGTTTCTTCGCCGAGTTTGATCATATCTCGTGTAACCGTATTGTCGGGAGCCAATGTTTTCTTATAATCCATAATATATAATAATTATTCTTGTTTTAATCTTCTGTCTATGTTTTCGTATAATCTTTTGATTTCTTTAATGTATTTTCCTTCAGGAAATTCGTTGGCATACGAAAAGTATTCGTCAACGACGTCGCGATAACGAAGTTCTTTCTTTTCTTCCACACTTTGCATAGCCATTTCGTATTTCGATTTAAATATATAATACATAAACTCTTCCCTGTATTTCGAAAAAGGATAAGTACGGACGGCGTTTTGAGCGGTGATTACGCATGACAAATAATTTCCGCCAGGGAATGAAATGATGGTATAATTACCTAAATTATAATACAATCGAACAGCATACAACTCTTTCAGGGCTAATTTTTCCTGCAACTCAAACAAAGCATTTTGCGCGTCGTCTTTCCGTTCGCTTTGAGGATACAATTCAATGAAATCCTGGAACTGTTGCATGGATTTATAAGTATCCGACTGATCCAATCGAGGATCCGGCGAATCGATGTACAGACCGTAAGCCGAATAATAGCGCGCCAGTTCGGCATAATCCCCTTTGGGATAAGTCGTGTAATACGTTTTAAAATAGTCGGATGCCGTTGAATAATCTTTCATTTTGTAGTAGCTTTGCGCTAAAAGGTATAGGGCTTCTTCACCCCGCGAAGTCGTACGCGTCATTTGTACAACGTCTTCCAGCAAAGTAGCTGTCCGGCTGTATTTTCCTGCGTCGAAATATTTCTTGGCATACTCGAACTTAACATTTAAATCCGTAGATTTCAATATTTTATTGTATTCTCCACATGCAGTAAAAAGTAAGACGAGAAAGGAAAAGCTTATAATTTTTGAATTGAATCGTTTCATGCAAAACTAAATTTGGGTACAAAAGTAATGAATCCCTTTGAATTGAAAAAAATTTTAAGTATTTTTATCTTTTCTATCTTCTTTGAGCCTTTAGTCATAATCTATACCGATTTTAAACTCAAATCCAAACTTTTAACCGAGTGGGTGAGGGCGCCGGCAGAAATATAATCCACACCTGTTTCGGCATAAGCGCGAATGGTATTGTAAGTGATTCCTCCTGAAGACTCTATTTCATATTTTCCGGCAACTGTTTCAACGGCTTTGCGGGTATCTTCCACCGAGAAATTGTCCAGCATGATGCGGTCAATTCCTCCTGCCGCCAATACTTGGTTTAGTTCATCAAAATCGCGGACTTCAATTTCAATAGGAATGTTTTTACCTTGTTGCCATAAATATTCTTTTGCCCGTTTGATTGCATTTTCAATTCCGCCTGCAAAATCAATGTGATTGTCTTTCAAAAGAATCATATCGAAAAGCCCAATGCGGTGATTCATGCCTCCGCCAATTCGAACCGCTTCTTTTTCAAGCATTCGCATGCCTGGAGTCGTTTTTCGTGTGTCGAGAATTCGCGCCTGCGTGCCTTCCAGTTTTTTCACATAATTCCGGGTCGTAGTAGCAATACCGCTCATGCGCTGCATCACGTTGAGTACCAAACGTTCGGTTTGTAATAGAGATCGTACTTTACCTTCTACAGTAAAAGCAATATCTCCGGCTTTAACTTCAGCGCCGTCGGATATAAAAACTGTTACTGCCAGTTCGGGATCAAACGTATGAAAAATTCGTCCGGCAACAGCTACTCCGGCTAAAATTCCGTTTTCCTTCACCAGCAATTGAACTTTACCTTTCGCCGTTTCCGGAATACAGCTCAATGTTGTGTGGTCGCCATCGCCGATATCTTCGGCAAGCGCCAATTGAATCAGTTCATCCACTAATTCTTTTTCTGTTTTTAATTGCATAAATGAATAATTATGAATTATAAATTATGAATTAATCATTTAATATTTAACTTTTCTTTTAAGTCTTTCGATAAGACATTTTTATTGACTACGATGCTGAGCGTTTTATATTTTACGAACGGAAGTGAAATATACCAAGTGCCTTTGTAAGTATTATCAATGCCCCAAGAATTTTTTATCATGTAATACCGTGTTCCGTTCTGATCCTGAGCAATACCATAAATCAACATTCCGTGGTCGTCGGTGGTTTCATAATCATCAAATGCTTCCTGGCGCATCTCTTGCGTGATCGTTTTTTCCGGCACCGGTCCTGTTAAATTATTAATCCGGTTTTCTCTTTCCGCCGGAGTTAGTCCCACCCATCGAGCCTGGTCGGAACCGGGGCCTTCATTTGCTTTCGTATCCGGAACGACCGCTATTCCTTTTCGTGAAAATCCGCGTTCGCTTACATCCGAAGCCCAAGCAACGGTATATCCTTTATCTATCGAATTGTCAATAATTTGAATTAATTCATCCATAGGGACATTATACGAATATGCCCACCGCCAGTTGTCGGGAACTTCGATGGGAAACGCCGTATAAAACGGATGATGTGTGAAAGACGTGATAGAAACATAATCGTCGGGGTTGATACCGAGAAATTTGACGAAACTTTGCGGAGTATATTGTTTACCGTTGTAGGCGAATGTTTCCGGACATTCGCCCAGATAAGCGCTCAGGATGCCATTAAAGCCATTGAACCAAGCGGTTGACAGTTTTCTGTTTGGATTTTTAATGACGACGTCAACGTATGTTTTCAACAACTGGTCTAATTCTCCGTGCCGGTGCAGCGTGTCGCCGTAGTTTAGCCCCGGTTGCGCTTGCTCCGGAACGATTCCATCATATTTTATACAGTCCAATACATCAGCGAAAGAACCGCCGCCGCCAAAATTAGTAGCTCCGTGCATGCGGACATATTTTTGCGCTTTATCGCTGTAATTCTTTGATACAACGAACATTTCCGACAAATCATACTCGCCTTTTCCCATACGCAACAATTCTGATTCGATAAAGCCGATGCCGGAGAAAGCCCAGCAAGTGCCCGAACTGGCTTGATTTTTTACCGGCGTGATTGGGAGCGCTTTAATTGTTGCAAACTGAAAAGTATCTGCTTTTGCTTCGCTATTCTGAGCGAATCCTGACACTGAAAAATATCCTAAAAATAAGACTAAGAGAAAAAAGTGTTTCATTGTTTTAATGATATAATGTTAAAAATTATAAATTGATAAAATTTGAGTACAAAGTTATATAAAAATAATGGGAACTCCAATTATCGAAATCTATTTTATGAATCATGATGAAACGAGACGATTAAAATTTTACCAATTGTTTGATAATCTTTGTTTTGTCAATTGTGGTAATTATTTAAAGAATTGACATAAGATAGAAATAATAATTAGACATAAATATTTATTATACCATATAAAAATAAAATACGGGTATTTCGACGGAGATGTGTATTAAATATCCATTTCATTGTTACTTTATTTCACAAAGCCTTCAACAAACTTTTTTAAACTGCCAATATATGAGTAATTTTTCTCAATAATTTTGTAAAAATACTATTTTATCTACCTAAATTTGTGCATAATTTTGACAAACAGAAATAGTCTTTGATTTGTTTGTTTTATAATTTAAAACTATTAACATATAATGACATTAAGAAAAATTTAATTTTATGTAATTCAAGAATGAGTTATTGATGTGATAATAATAATGATATGAAAATCGGCATGATTAAAATACCAAACAAATAAGGCAAATGAATGCGGATTGAATACCAAAATTAACAATATACTTCGAAACCTAAATAGTTATAATTCAAATAGTTATTTGTTTATAAACTTTTAATTGTATTATATTATGTCATCAGGAAGACAAGAATTAACTAAGAAAACAATTTTTTTAGTTAGAAGAAAAAAGAAGGGATTTGGCGAAGCCCTTAAATTTGTGAAAATCGGACTGATTATTATTTTGTGCGCTGTGGAATTCAGCCTTTCGGCACAGCAAACGCCGTTGCAAATTGCTATTGATAACACGCCGTTAAACAGCACAATAACAATTGGCTCGTATTCATGGTTTGTTGTAAGAAGGACTACGAGCAGCGATGGCGTGAATTACACTTTCCTGATATCTAAGTCGTTCATAATAAATAGCGTTGCATTTGACTCATCGGGCAATAACGACTATGGAACGTCCCCGTTGCGAACCGCAATAAACGATGATTATACCAATAATTCGGCGCATTACGGAGAATTGCCGACTATTGCCGTTGTACCCGATTTAGGAATTTACTCTGCCCAGGATGCTACTTCGGAACCTAAGGCGGACTTGGCAGGATCGACTACGACAGATATACTTTTTGCGCCAAGCTTTGCCGATGTGTCGAACTGGTGTGCCGGCGGCAGTGGCAGTGTCAATATTGGACCTCCGGTCACTACGGATTATTCTGCCAGGTGGTGGACGCGTACACCTTATACCACTTCTGGGCAAGTATGGGAGGTATTTCCTTCCGGCGGTGCACTTGTCGGAGTTCCGCCTCAAGGGTTAATGAATGAAAATGCTGTCGGAGGAATATGGGTAAGAACCTCTGCTCTATATTTTACCATTAGTGGAGCGGTAAGCGGCTTGCCGGACAATGAAGGCGTTGAGCTATCTTATTCTGTCGGCGGGGTTCCACAGACGCCAGTAACAACGACAACCGGAGGCGCATATAGCATATCGCAAATTCCATACGGGTCAAATGTCGTAATCACCCCGCAAACGATACCGGGGTATGAATGGTATGTATCGCCAACTCCGGATATTAGCAACGTAACAACCGACATCGCAAAGAAATTCATCACTTATTATATTCCCGGTTTCACCGTCAATAATGAAAATTATACCGATGTGGACGGGAAGGGGTTTTGCGAAAATTCGTTTACTTTTAACGCCGATCCAAATATACCGGCACAAATTGTCTGGACTTTGGACGGGATTGAAGTATCGTTATCCGGCAGTATGTACTCTTTTACGCAAACCCTTCAGAATGGTTATCATACTATCGTCATGAGTATTCCTGTGCTTGGTAAAACTTATACTACTCATTTCTATGTAGGAGAACTTTCGGTTATCTGGACGCCCGGAGCCAATTCTACAGGAACAGAGGATGATAAACGGAATTGGAATATTGCCGCTAACTGGACGCCGACTGTGGTTCCGACGCCCTGCGACACAGTTTATATTCCCGGCAATCTTGCTTATTACCCGATGCTTGACGACGCGAATCCAGCAGAGTGCCGCGTCATCTATTTTATGTACGGCGCCGAACTGGGTCGTCCCGATTTGCTGACTTATCAACGGGCATTTATTCAGTACAATTTTGGACTCTCTCAGTCAAACCAAACGATCGATACCAATCAAAATCTTGTGCTTAAAAACAATTCAACCGGCGACCGGTTGGTATATTCCGCTTCGGTTTCAGCTACTCCAATGACACGGGAACGCTGGTATATGCTTTCCGCCCCATTGAAAAGCGTTGTTACCGGAGACTTGGATTTCGGTGGTTTTCCGCTCACATTCCTCAGAAAATTCGGTCCCGTTAACAAAGACAATATACAATACCTTGTTGGAGAGTGGACGACACCCTATAACAGTATGAGTGAATCTGTCTCGCCGACAGGCACGGAAGGTTTCGCTTTCTACATGTATGAATATCTATCCGGAGGTACCGCCGCACGCAACCAGAGTTGCTATGAGTCCGGCGTTTTCGGAACCTCCTATAACGAGGATGATTACATGCTGAACAGAGACGGGCAAAACTACGGCATCAAATATGCAGACGGTATCCTTGAATTGCCTTTCTTTGCCGACTCGACGAACTTATATGCCCATCGCACGCAAGTGTATAATCAACCTGTAAGTACGTTTTACTACATCAGCGACGGTATTAATTATCATCCTGATTTCAATATGTTAACAGGGGAAACCGAATCGGTTACCAGAGAAGCTAATGATGAAAATTATCGCTTTGCTCCGGAAAGTTACAACGGCAGTTCATGGGTCTTCCAAAATCCGCTCATTCATCCGGTAACAACTTTGAAAGCCGGAGATGAATTTTTAGTCGGCAACCCATACATGTCGTCAATCGACATGGCTGAGTTTTGTAAAGAGAATCCTTCGGTAGAGCCTTCATTCCGCATTTGGAACGGGAGTGATTTCGATACCTACAGTGTCGACACTTCTACAGGAGTAGTCACTCCAACCGATCTCGGAACTTCGCCTTATATATCTCCATTACAAGGATTTTTCCTGAGATACACCGGATCAGGAGAGGTTAGTTTTGATGTAAAAAAAATCTCAACTGTGCGTCAGACACTTGCATTTAATCTGAGAAGCTCTCAGGATAGCGGAGAAAAAAATCTCTTGCGCATCAAAGCTGAAAATGGCTCTTCTGTTTCTTATGCGGTGATTGGATATAAAGACGGAGCAAGCAACGGTTATGTCCCCGGTGAAGATGTCCAAAAATTATTCTCTCCTTTCGATTATGTTCCTTCAATATATTCGTTGGCAGGTGAAACTCCGGTTGATATTAATTTTATAAACGATAACGGCAATATTATCATACCCTTAGGTATAAAAACCGGTCAAATGGGAGATATCAGCCTCACTTTCACTGGTATGGATAATTATTTCAAAGCTTCAAAAATAGAATTAATAGACGCATTGGAAAACAAGACTGTTGACCTGACAGGAGAATCAAGCTATACCTATTCTTTCAATAATACGGATACAGGTATTCTGAACGGACGGTTTTCACTCCGGATTTCAAATTCGACAAACTCCCTGCCGGATGTCAACCCCTCAGATAATTTGAATGTTTACGGCAATTCAAAAGGAATTTATGTCGTTTCTTCCGAACCTGTGCAAAAATTGGAAATCTATGATCTTACAGGAAGAAAACTGTATGAAAGCAATTCGGATGCAAGATACTATCCCTTGCAGAATAATCCGGTCAATCCTCCGCTGATTGTAAAGGCGACGACCAAAAATAACGTGAAAACGGTGAAAATTAATTATTAATTATGAATTATAAATTTTATTGAATATTAAGTATGAAAAAAGTATTGGCTACAATTTTAATTTTTATGGTTGGCGAGATAATAACGGGGTATGCACAAATTTACAATAAACAGGAACCGGAAAATGAAACCGCTATCGAACAAAATGGTTACGCTATATACAATGAAGCATCTTTTTTAGACAGCTCCAACAAGAATGCAGATACCGGAGGAATTTTCAGAGACACTCCTGCAACCAGCCCCGGCAATCGTCCAATTAACGGTGGAGGTATAGGTCAAGAAGCTCCGCTGGGCAACGGGCTACATGTGTTAATTGCTTGCAGTATCATTTATGGAGTTATCGTGTTTTTCAAAATGAAGTCAAAAAATAAATAGAGTAATGGCATTTCATTGTTTCATTTCATATTTTTTGTACCTTTACGAAAAAATTATGCAACGTAAAAAGACAAATTTATGAAACGAATAACAAGGTTAATAATTGTAAGCAGTTTGCTTATTCCTTTTTTGGCTTGCGCTCAAAATAAACAACAGGACAAGGCAACCTCAGTAGCGGAGTATCATAAAATCTCGGCGGAAGAAGCGAAAAAAATGCTTGATGAAAATTCTAAAATCATTTTGCTTGATGTCCGCAGCGAAGCTGAGTATAAAGACAAACACATACCTCGGGCGACTTTGCTTCCCCTTCCTGAAATAGAAAGTAAGGCGGCAACAGTCTTGCCGGATAAAGATGCGCTGATTCTTGTTTACTGTCGAAGCGGGATGCGAAGCAGAAACGCCTCCAATCAATTGGCTTCAATGGGATACACTCACGTATATGACATTGCTGGCGGAATTAACGCTTGGCCTTATGAAACGGAATGAAAATCATTGAATGTGTTCCGAATTTCAGCGAAGGACGCGATTTGGGAAAAATAGAACGCATAGTCAACGTTTTTCGCGCCAAAGAAAATGTTAAACTGTTGGATTACAGTAACGACAAAGACCATAACCGCATGGTTGTTACCGTAACCGGCGATCCGGGAGCAGTGAAAGACAGCATCGTTGAAGCAGTTGGAGTTGCTATTGAAACAATTGATTTGGCGAAGCACGAAGGACAGCATCCCCGCATAGGAGCGGCAGATGTTATTCCGTTCATTCCAATAAAAAACATGACTATCGAAGAAGCGGATGCGCTGGCTAAAGAAACCGGCAAAACGCTTGCGGAAAAATACGGCTTACCGGTTTATTTCTATGAAAAATCAGCTTCGGCAGAATATCGTCAAAACTTAGCTGCTATCCGTAAAGGAGGATTTGAAGGGTTGGTAGAAAAAATGAAGTTGCCGGAATGGAAACCGGATTGCGGACCGGACGAACGTCATCCGACTGCCGGCGCAACCGTGACAGGAGCACGCATGCCGCTGATTGCCTTTAATGTGAATTTGAATACTACGCATTTTGAGATTGCCGACAAAATAGCGAAAAAAATCCGTTTCACAGGAGGTGGTTTGCGGTATTGCAAAGCGATGGGCGTCGATTTGAAAGAGCGGGGCTTGATGCAAGTGTCCATGAATCTGACGGATTATACCAGGACGTCTGTTTATCAAGCCGTAGAAATGATCCGTTTTGAAGCGCAACGTTATGGAGTTTCCATAGCAGGATGTGAGTTAATCGGTTTGATTCCATTGCAGGCTGTGGTCGACGTTGCTTCCTATTATTTGGGGTTGGAAGGGTTTTCGGCGAAACAAATATTGGAAACGCATCTGAATGAATAATTGAATAATTGAATAACGGAATAACTGAATCGGTTATTTAATTATTCAATTATTTATTCATCTTCTGTTTTAGCAATTTATATCCGGCGCTACTGGCTTTTAACACATCGCCATTCTTTAAATGAACTTTGTATATTTCTTTTTCGTATAGTTCAATTTTTGCAATTGCCTCTATATTAACAATAAAAGAACGATGAATACGTACAAAGCTATCTCCCGGAAGATGCGTTTCCCAGTATTTCATCGTCTGGTCTTTTAAATACCGGCTTGAATCGGTATATAGAGTGACATAATCGCCATTTGCCTCAATATAGCGTATTTGATTAACGAGGATGCAATGATATTCCGAATTTTTTTTGACGATGATTCGAGAAAGTTTTTCAATTGGAGTAGGGGAGGGGTCGATTATTTTTTCTTCTGCGGAAAGTTTCTGCGCTTTGAGTTCGCTACGACTCAGCAAAAGATAGTAAGCCATGATAAAAATGATGTACAGGAGTATGCCAACTATTGTCCGAACAGGAAGTGCGGTAATAAAGTAAGACGTATATAAAGCATTGTCCGGCAAAAAAATATATTGCGTAATACAATAACCTAAACCTATCCAGATGATACCTGAGATTAAAAACAGCATTAAATGAAATAACAAAAATAGCGGCACATTCCTTACACTTCCGTAAAACCGGACAGGATGCCATAAACCGAGAATACATACGGCTTGCAAAATATTGCATATTCCGGAATCTAAAATTATCATCATCAAGCTGTCTCCGGCGGGTATTCCATAATAATAAAAGGTCGTAAGGAGTTGGGCAATGATTATCATCACCCAACTGCCGGCGTAAATAAGGCGTAACCTTAACGTATTCAGAAACGGATTATTCATAACATTTGAGTTCCACTCCTCCGAATCTTGCGTCTATTTCCAATATGACTAATTTGTCGGTAGATGCCTGCAAAACCTTGTTGGGACGCACGTCGTTAAAGCCGCCGAAAGCGCCTGTTTTTTGAATCATTATATTCCAGTCTTCCGGTACGAAAAGCGTCACTCCGCTGAAAACCGCCCTCACTTGGATGCAAGCTGCAACCTTTATATTGTCGGCTAATTCGGCTTGCGTAAAGTCTAATTCGACGCCGCTGAAACGCGCTTCAATAGAGACATTTTTCACTTTTCCCTGCGTCCATTTTTCCTTAGAACCTGAAAAAACATATTCCTTATA